>Ga0209785_1000027_pt1 | contig 88918 bp, 86 predicted proteins | sample WorMetG1BERMUDA2_FD_187403 | JGI IMG/M metagenome (GOLD analysis project Ga0209785, IMG submission 187403) | Marine gutless worms symbiont microbial communities from Max Planck institute for Marine Microbiology, Germany - Inanidrilus... ...
ATCGCCGCAAAACCAAAAGCCGCTCATCGCGGCGATGCATATCTGCAGCCTTCAAAACCCCTCGGCACCACACTGGCTATCAAGGCCACAAGACACGCTTAAACCGTCCCGCCGTGAGAAATGCGGGCTAGCGCGATCGCGCCGCCAAGCGTTGGTCCGATACAGGGCGACCAGACGGCACCGAGCAGGATCCCGCCGAGGAACTGGCCCCTGAAGCCGCTCAGATCGATGGCATGCATCCGGCTGTCGGCGCCGGCGGCAAAGCCGGCGGTGACCATTTCGAAACGGCGGCTGAAGGCCGGGATCACGAGAACCAGCCCGAACAACAGCATCAGCGTGGCGGCGACGGTCGACAGCGTGTCCTGTGTCAGGCCGATGGCGTGACCGGCGGTGGCAAGGACCATGCCGAAAACCACGAAGGACAGACTCATGCCCAGCGCCAGGGCGGCCGGCCCGTGCCGGTCGGCGCTCAGCGCCGAGGCGAGCACGATCGGAAGAACCGGCAGGACGCAGGGGTTGATAAGGGTCAGAAGACCGGCACCATAGGCAAAGATCAGTTCAATCAAAGGCCCGTTCCGTCAGTCGTCGAGGATGGATTGGCAGCGTCCGTTGAGGATGCGCGGTTGGTTCGCCACATCCCATCCTGCCCGGTTGCCCGGCTGCACACCACACACCGATTTTCACGATCCCGTCAGAGCGCGGTGTGCCGGCCGGCCCCGACTGGTCCGGTGACTTGCCGACCGCTGGTGCTGCCTTGGAGGCGGCGGCTTTTCTATTGACGAGATGGTGCGGCATAAACGGCCCTTGCGCCCGAAAATATATATTATAGAAGACTCAGGGCGAAGGCGCTTAGTCGCCCTGGACGAAAGGAGACGTTCGATGGATGGAGACCGGCACGCTGTGGACCTTTCGCCGCATGTGTCCGACGACATCCGAAAGACCACCTGCTACATGTGCGCCTGCCGCTGCGGCATCAATGTGCATCTGCGCACCGGCGAAAACGGCCAGCCGAAGATCCGCTATATCGAGGGTAACCGCGATCACCCGATCAATCGCGGTGTGCTGTGCGCCAAAGGCTCGGCCGGCATCATGCAGCATTATTCGCCCGCCCGTCTGATGAAACCGCTGTTGCGCACCGGTGAGCGCGGGCGCGGCGAATTCCGGCAGATCGAATGGGACGAGGCGCTGTCGCTCGCCACCGAGTGGTTGGGTGAGGTGCGTGCGCGCGATCCCAGAAAACTCGCTTTTTTCACCGGGCGCGACCAGAGCCAGTCACTGACCGGCTGGTGGGCGCAGCAATATGGCACGCCGAATTTCGCCGCCCATGGCGGCTTCTGCTCGGTCAACATGGCCGCCGGCGGCATCTACACCTTCGGAGGCGCCTTCTGGGAATTCGGCTCGCCCGATTGGGAGCGGACCGAATTGTTCATGATTTTCGGCGTGGCGGAGGACCATGATTCCAATCCCATCAAGATGGGGATCGGCCGGCTGAAGCAGCGCGGCGTCAAGGTGATCGGCGTCAATCCGGTACGCACCGGCTACAGTGCCGTCGCCGACGAATGGGTCGGCATCACGCCCGGAACGGACGGGCTGTTCATCCTGGCGCTGGTGCATGAACTGCTGCGGCTGGGCAGGATCGATCTCGATTACCTGCTGCGCTACACCAACGCGCCCTGGCTGGTCATCGAGGACGAGGGCGGTGCCGAACACGGCCTGTTCGCCCGCGATGCCTCCGGCGACGCCCTGGTCTTCGACCGGCGCCGACAAAGCTGTGTATCCTACAGGCAAGCCGGGACCGCCGCGCATCTTCGCGGCCGGGTCACCCTGCCCGACGGACGCGCCGCGCGGCCGGTCTTCGAGCTGATCGCCGAGCATTATCTGGACAGCGCCTACACGCCGGACGCGGCGGCGCGCAAGACCGGCGTGCCGGCGGCGCAAATCCGGCGGCTCGCCGCCGAGATCGCCGAAGCCGCCTTCGACCGTGAAATCGTGATCGATCAGCCCTGGACCGACATGCGCGGCGAGCGCCATGACCGTATGGTCGGCCGGCCGGTCTCGTTTCACGCCATGCGCGGAATTTCCGCGCATTCGAACGGTTTCCAGACCTGCCGGGCGCTGCACCTCCTGCAGATCTTGATCGGTTCCATCGATTGCCCTGGCGGTTTCCGTTTCAAGCCGCCCTATCCGCGCCCGATCGACGGCCAGCCGAAACCGCATGGCGGCTGCAAACCGGGCGAGCCGCTGCCGGGTCCGCATCTCGGCTTTCTGCGCGGCCCCGAGGAACTGCTGCTGCAGGAAGACGGCATCACGCCCGAGCGCATCGACAAGGCGTTTTCCTGGGACGCGCCGATGTCATCGCATGGCATGATGCATATGGTGATCGCCAATGCCCATGCCGGCGATCCTTATCCGGTCGACGTGCTGTTCATGTATATGGCCAATATGTCCTGGAACTCGTCGATGAATTCCGGCGGCGTTATGAAGATGCTGGCGGACAAGGACGCGGCGGGCAACTACCGGATTCCAAAGATCATCTATTCCGATGCCTATGATTCGGAAATGGTCGCCTATGCCGATCTCATCCTGCCCGACACCACCTATCTGGAGCGCCATGACTGCATTTCGCTGCTCGACCGGCCGATTTCCGAGCCGGACGCCCTTGCCGACTCGCTGCGCTGGCCGGTGGTCGATCCGGCGACCCAGGCCGAGGGGCGCGATGTGCGCGGCTTTCAATCGGTGTTGCTCGACCTGGGCGCAAGGCTGAAACTGCCGGGCATGGTCGACGACGCCGGTGCGCCGCTCTATCGTGACTATTCCGATTACATGGTCAATCACCAGCGCCGCCCCGGCGTCGGGCCGCTCGCCGGCTGGCGCGGCGAGGATGGCGACAAGAGCGGCCGCGGCGAACCGAATCCGCACCAGATCGAACGCTATATCGAGCATGGCGGGTTTTTCGAAGCGCCTGTGCCCGCGGAAGCACGGTATTTCAAGCACGCCAACAGGGCCTGGACCGACTGGGCCATCGCCATGGGACTGCAGGACGGGCCGGTGGACAACGTCTTCCAGCTCTATCTCGAACCCTTGCGCAAATTCCAGCTCGCCGCCGAGGGGCATGGCGAGCGGCAGCCGCCCGACACCCATCGCGACCGCATCAAAGCCTGTTTCGACCCGCTGCCGATCTGGTATCCTCCCTTCGAGGGCGCGGGGCTGGACGAGGCCGCGTTTCCCTATCACGCCATCACCCAGCGGCCGCCGGCGATGTATCATTCCTGGGGATCGCAAAACGCCTGGCTGCGGCAGATCCACGGCTGCAACCCACTCTATGTGCCGGGACCGATTTGCGACGCGGCGGGCCTAGAAGATGGTGACTGGGCCTGGGTGACGTCCCATCACGGAAAGATCAAGGTGCCGGTGCGCCGCATGGAAGCGGTGAACGGCAAGACCCTGTGGACTTGGAACGCCATCGGCAAGCGGTCCGGCGCCTGGTCGCTGGACGACGACGCGCCGGAAGCGAGAAAAGGCTTTCTGCTCAACCACCTGATCCACGAGTTGCTGCCGCCGAAATCGGACGGCCTGCGCTGGTCCAATTCCGATCCGATCACCGGCCAGGCGGCTTGGTTCGACTTGCGCGTGGCGATCGAGAAAGCGCCGCCGGAGGACGATCCGGTCTCGCTGCCGCAATTTCCCTCGCAGAAGGACCCGCTGCCCAAACCGCCGAATGTGCTGGCCTACGGCGCGGAATGGGAGGAGGGACGATGACCAGCCTGCCGGCCTCGACCGACAAGGCGCTCGGCCTCGTTATCGATCTCGACACCTGCGTCGGCTGCCACGCCTGCGTCGTCAATTGCAAGGAGTGGAACACGGGCGGCTATGGTGCGCCGCTTGGCGATGTCGACCCCTATGGCGATGCGCCGACGGGCGCCTGGCTCAACCGCATCCACACCTTCGAGGTCAGCCCCGAGGACGCGCCGGCCTCGATCGTGCATTTCCCGAAATCCTGCCTGCACTGCGCGGATGCGCCCTGTGTCACGGTCTGTCCCACCGGCGCCAGCTACAAGCGCTCCGAGGACGGCATCGTATTGGTGGACGAATCGATGTGCATCGGCTGCGGGCTGTGCGCCTGGGCCTGTCCCTATGGCGCCCGTGAGATGGACCCGGTCGAGAATGTAATGAAGAAATGCACGCTGTGCGTCGACCGGATCTATAACCAGAACATCCCGGAGGCGGACCGCGAGCCCGCCTGCGTGCGCACCTGCCCGGCCGGCGCGCGGCATTTCGGCGATCTGTCCGATCCGGATTCGGCCGTGTCGCAATTGGTCGCGGAGCGCGGCGGCTTCGACCTGATGCCGGAAATGGGCACCGCACCGGTCAACAAATATCTGCCGCCGCGTCCGAAAACCCGGCCCGACAGTGGTGCGTGCGGTGGAGCGGAACCGGTAGCGGCCGAGACCGAGGGCTTTCTGGGCTGGCTCGACCGGGCCCTGGAAAAATTGGGATAGGTCGAGATGCATCCAGCGATCTCCGTCATCTTCTTTACCGTCACGTCCGGCGCGGGTTTTGGCCTGATCGCCATGATCGGCGCCGGGATGCCGATGCCGCAGGGTCTGGCGGCGGCGTTTTTCATCCCGCTGATCGCGGGCTGTCTGGCCGTTGCCGGTCTGATCGCCTCGACCTTTCATCTCGGCCATCCGGAACGCGCCTGGCGCGCTTTTTCCCAATGGCGTTCCTCGTGGCTGTCGCGCGAGGGCGTGATGGCCGTGCTCACGCTCTGCCTGTTCGGCGTCTATACGCTAATCTGGATGATCACCGGAACGCGCCCGCTGTGGCTCGGCCTGATTGTCGCTCTCGGCGCCCTGCTCACCGTCTACACCACGGCGATGATCTATGCACAGCTCAAGACCGTGCCGCATTGGCATACCGTGCTGACGCCGCTTTGCTATCTCGGTTTTGCTCTGGCAAGCGGTTATGTGCTGGCCGCCGCGCTCGGCGCGACCGCAGGATCGGTCGCGACGGGCATCGCCTTTCTGGCGATCGCCGCCGCCTGGGCGATGAAACTCGCTTGGTGGAATCGGGCGTCGATCGCAACCCTGGCGGCCGTGGGCTCGACGCCCGAAACGGCCACCGGTCTTGGTTTCATCGGCCGGGTGCGCCTGCTGGAGCGCCCGCATACCGGCGAGAACTATCTGACGAAGGAAATGGTGCATGTCGTCGGCCGCCGCCATGCGGCCAAGCTGCGCATGATCGCGCTGCTCGTCGGCGGTGCCGTGCCGCTGGCCGTCGCGCTGATCGTCTGGGCTGTTGCGGCCTCTCCGCTGTGGCTGATCGTTGCCTTTGCGGCTCTGCTTGCCGGCCTTTTTGTCGAGCGCTGGCTGTTTTTCGCCGAAGCCGAACACGCGGTTTCGCTGTACTATGGCGGCGGCCACGGATAAGGTCGCCGGGCCCCATCCCGAGAAGACTGTTCCCCCGATGCTGTTTGACCGCCTGGCGCCCGCGCTCTTCGTTCTGTTGTGGTCCACCGGGTGGATCTCCGCCGGCTTTGCCGCGCCCTATGCCGAGCCACTGACCTTTCTCGTCCTGCGTTATGTCTTCGCCGGCGCGGCGCTGCTTGTGCTGTGCCTCGCTGTCGGCGCCGCCTGGCCGCGGCGCCCCGCCGATTGGGGCCACGCCCTGGTGTCCGGCGTGATGCTGCACGGCATCTATCTCGGCGGCGTGTGGTGGGCGATCGCCAATGGCGTGCCGACGGCGCTGTCGGGCCTGATCGCCGCGCTGCAGCCGCTGATGACGGCGATGGCCGCACCTTTCGTGGTCGGCGAGCGGCTGACCGGTCTGCAATGGCTGGGCATCCTGGCGGGCCTGATCGGCCTGGTGATTGCCATCGCGCCGCGTCTGGCCGGCCTGCAGTGGGATGCGGTGTTGATCGCCGTGGTTCCGATCGGCGTCAATGTTCTGGCCATGCTGGGTGTGACGCTCGGAACGATCTACCAGAAGCGCCATCTGCAGGTCGCCGACCTGCGCAGCACCGCCATGTTGCAATATGTTGGCGCGCTGGCGTTTACGCTGCCGCTCGCTTTTCTTCTGGAGGATCTGCGCATCGTCTGGAATGTCGAGCTCGTTCTCGTCATGCTGTGGTCCGTTTTCGGACTGTCGATCGGTGCCATCGCGCTTCTGCTCTACGTCATCCGGCGCGGCCAGGTTTCGCGCGCAGCCTCGCTCATCTATCTGGTGCCGCCGGTCGTCGCGATTCAGGCTTTCGTGTTTTTCGGCGATCCCCTCACACTGCCTATGGTTGTCGGCACAGCCATCGTCGTGATCGGCGTTTATCTGACCAACCGCCCGGTGCGAACCGTTTGAAATTGACAGTAAAATCGGATTTCGTCGTGATCGGCGCCGGTCGCCGTGCGATTTTTCATTTTCGGCTTTCCAGCCACAAATGTTGCGTTATGATTGCGCCAGCTTTCCGCGACAAAGCGGGAAGAACCGTTTCGACGGAAGAAGGGCCAGAGGCACTGGTCCGTTACTAGGGGAGAAGGAGCAAAGATGTTGCTTAAACTCAAATTGGCGCTTGCGACCGGTGTCGCCATTGCCGGATTGTCCGGCGCGGCCATGGCGGCCGATGTCAAGTTCAGTTTTCTCGGCGGTGTGACCGGCCCGATCGAAAGCCTGACGCCGCCGATCATCGACGGAGCCAAGCTTGCCTTGACGCATGTCAACGAGCAGGGCGGCCTGATGGACGGCCAGACGATCGACATGGTCGTCGGCGACACGACCTGCGCCGATGCCACCAAGGCGGCCGACGCGGCCGACCGTATCGTCAATGTCGAAAAAGTATCGGCCATCGTCGGCGCACTGTGTTCCGGTGCGACCATTTCGGCGGCCAACAATGCCGGCATTCCCGGCGGCGTGGCGATGATCTCGCCGGCCTCGACATCGCCGGCCCTGACGGCGCTGGACGACAAGGGCCTGGTGTTCCGCACCGCGACCTCCGATGCCTATCAGGGCGGTGTCCTGGCGCGCGTTGTGCTCGGCGCGGGCAAGAACAACGTTGCCGTGACCTATGTCAACAACGACTATGGCAAGGGCTTCGCCGACGCGTTCGCCGCAGCCTTTGATGGCGAGGGCGGAACGGTCACCGCATCCCAGGCGCATGAAGACGGCAAGGCGGACTACCGCGCTGAAATCGGCGCACTGTCGGCAACCGGAGCGGACGCGCTCGTAATCCTCGCCTATGGCGACGGGTCGGGCCAGACCATCCTGCGCCAGGCGCTTGAAGGCGGCGATTTCGACGTCTTCTACGGCGGTGACGGCATGGTGTCGCAGGCCATGGCCGACAATGTGCCGGCCGCTACCGGCAAGATCACCATGACCCGCCCGGGTACGCCCGATGTGCCGGGCGCCGATGCGTTCCGCGCGGCGGCCGCGCAAGCCGGTGTTGATCCGGATGGCACTTTCGTCGCCAATGGCTATGATGCCGCCTTTATCCTGGCGCTTGCCGCCGAGAAGGCCGGCAGCACCGACCGTGCCGCCATCGCCGGTGCCATTGTCGACGTCGCGACGTCGCCGGGCGAAGTAATCCTGCCCGGCGAGTGGTCCAAGGCCAAGGCAGCCATTGCCGCCGGCCAGGATGTCAACTACGAGGGCGCTGCCGGCACCCAGCAGTTCGACCAATATGGCGATGTGCCGGGCGTCTACGTCGTGACCGTCATCAAGGACGGCCAGATCGAAAACACCGGTATGGCGAAGTAAAAGCCCGCAATTGGAAACATCGAAGGCCCGGAGCGATCCGGGCCTTTTTATGCCGGCGAAAATCCAGGCCCCCAATCAGAACCGTTTCATCAATGTCGGGCCTGGCGCTCCGGCAACAGGCCCTGCGGCGCAAAGCGCAGGACGAGGGTGATGGTGAGACCGATCACGAAAACGCGCATCTGAAGGGCGCGGCTGTTCAGATCCGCCGGGGCCTGCCAGCCGAACAGCGCCTCGCCATAGACGCGGGCGAGATTGAAGAGCCACAGCGCCACCGGTTCCGACATGACCCAGACGATATAGACGAAAACCGCGCCGAAAATGGCGCCGCGGTTGTTGCCTGAGCCGCCGAGGATCACCATCACCCAGACCAGGAATGTGTGGTTGAGATCGAGGAAGCCGGAAGGATCGTAAATCGAGGCGAAATGAATCAGCACGGCGCCGCCGAAGCCCATCAGCACGCAACCGAGCACGAAGATTTCCAGTCGGCGCCGGTTGACGTCCTTGCCCATCGCCTCGGACGCGACCTCGTTGTCGCGGATCGCCCGCATCATCCGACCCCAGGGAGCGTGATAGGCCCGTTGCAGCAGGAAGTAGAAAATGACCATGGCGATGGCCACGACGCTCAGATAGGCGGATCGGGCAAAGATGAACTCGCCGTCCGCAGGCGTCGGCACCGGCCAGGGCATCGGTGAGACGGTCAGCGTGCCGCGGGTCAGCCAGTCGGCGTTTTTGAGGAAATGCTTGATGATCTGGGCGATGCCCAAGGTAGCGATCGCCAGATAGTCGGCTCTCAGACCCAGGCAGATCTTGCCGACAAACCAGGCAATGACACCGGCGACGATGCCGGCGACGACCCAGCCGAGCAGCACCGGCAGCCCGAGCCCGCCCATCCAGCCGCTGGCGTCTTCGATTTCCTGCGACATGGTCGCCATATGCGCAGACAGCATCAAATAGGCGATGGCGACGGCGATGGCGATCAGCAGTGCTCGCAATTTCGGGCCGGCGCCCAGCCGGTCCGAGCGGTTGGCAAACCACAGCAGCACGGCGGCGACGGCGAGTTTGACCACGAAAAAACCGACCATCACCGGACCGTCGGAGTTCCAGAAATCGGTATTGACCGGATAGGAAATCAGCATCGAGGCGGCGGCGCCGGCTGCGATGAAACCCATGACGCCGACATTGAAAAGGCCAGCATAGCCCCACTGGATGGTCAGTCCGAGCGCAATGATCGCGTAGCAGCCGGCCTCGACCAGCATGCGCAGCGAATAGACGGGCCCTTGCGTCAGGACAATGATCAGGACCAGCACGCCGAGCCCGGCGAACAAGGTGATGTCGCGCATGATCGAATACTGGCCGGCCTGGTTGGTCATAGCACCCGTCCTTTGAACATGCCGGTCGGCCGGTAGATCAGCACGACAATCAGGATCAGAAACGGCACCATCAGCTTATATTCGGTCGGTACCAGCGCCATATTGGTCGGCAGGTCGAACCACAACTGTCCCTGGAAGGGGCGCAACAGGATCGCCCAGTTGAACACCGCCAAAGTCTCGCAGAATCCGACGAGGAAACCGCCGGCGACGGCACCATAGGGCTGGCCGATGCCACCGACGATGGTGGCGGCGAAGATCGGCAGCAGGATGTTGAACGACAGATCGGGTTTCAGCGTCACGTCCATCGACAGAAGCGTACCGGCCGCGCAGGCGAGTGCTCCGCCGATGATCCAGGTCGCCCACACGACATGATCGGTGTTGATACCGGTAATGCGCGCCAGTTCCGGATTGTCGGACACGGCGCGCATCGCCTTGCCGAGCCGCGCACGTGTCAGAAACAAGTGTAACGCCACCACCGCGACGACGGTGAAGCCGATCAACAGCAATTGCGGTTCGGTGATCACCAGCGGTCGCGACGCGCCCGGTATCGGCAGGCGGTAGATCGCCTTCGGCGCCTCGACGAACATGTCGCGCGAGCCGACGCCGGCAAACAACCGGATCAGGCCCTGCAGCATCAATGTCACGCCGACGGAGGCCATGACCAGAACCACGCCTTTGGATCCGGCGTCCCTCAGCGGTTTGTAGAACAGTTTGTCGATGCCGATGGCCAGCAAGGCGGTGATCGCCATGGCCGGGAACATGACGATGAACGCGATCGGCAGACCCATGTCGATCCCGAGCGTCGCAAACAGGGTTGCCAGGATCAGGGTGACGAAGGCGCCCAGCGTCATCATGTCGCCATGCGCGAAATGCGCGAAGCGCAAGATGCCGAAAATGAGCGTCACGCCGACCGCGCCGAGGGCGTAGATCGAGCCGATGATCAGGCCGGCCGAAACGCCCTTGTTAAGAAAAAAGACAAATTCGTTCACGCCGTCTCTCCGCCTATCCGCCCAGAAAACTGCGGGCGACTTCCGGATTGTTCAACAGATTGGGGCCGGTATCCGTATAGGAATTCATGCCGTTTGCGAGCACGAAGCCGCGATCGGCAATCGCCAGCGCCTGCTTTGCGTTTTGCTCGACCATAGCGACGGTCACGCCGGTCCGGTTGATCGCGATCACCCGGTCGAAAATCTGCGACATGAACATCGGCGACAGGCCCGCCGTCGGCTCGTCGAGCAGGATCAGCTTGGGCTCGATCATCAGCGCCCGGCCGAAGGCGACCATCTGGCGCTGGCCGCCGGACAGTTCGCCGGCCGGCTGACCGCGCTTGTCCTTCAGTGGCGGAAAGATGTTGTAGACTTGGTCAAGAACATCGCGGAAATCGTCCCGCCGGGCATAGGCGCCCATTTCCAGGTTCTCGTTCACCGTCAGCGTCGGGAAGACATTGTGTTCCTGCGGCACGAAGGCGATGCCGTGCCTGGCCAGCGCCTCGGAGCGTATGCCGGTGATATCCTCCCCGGCGAAGGTGATCGAACCGCCGGTGATATTGAGCATGCCGAAGACCGCCTTCAGCGTCGTCGACTTGCCGGCACCGTTAGGGCCGACGATGACGCCGATCTCGCCCTCGTCCAACGCTAGGTTGACGCCTTTGAGGATCGACATCTGGCCATAGCCGGCATGCAGGTCGCTGATCGTAAGCAACCTCATGACGGCGCCTCCGGCTGGGATCCGCCCGAGATCGTCGCCGCGCCCGTCGGCGAGCCACCGAAATAGGCGTCGATGACCGCCTGGTTTTTGCGAATCTCCTCGATATGGCCCTGGGTCATCACCGAGCCCGCGGCTATGACGATCACCGGGTCGCACAGCCGGGCGATCATGTCCATGTCGTGTTCGATGACGAAAAACGTGTAGTTCATCTCCCTGTTCAGCCGCTCGATATTGGCGACAAGATCGTTGAGCAGGGTGCGGTTGACACCGGCGGCGATCTCATCGAGCAGCACAACCTTGGCGTCGACCATCATGGTGCGGCCAAGTTCCAGCAGCTTCTTCTGTCCGCCCGACAGATTGCCCGCCAGTTCGTTCTTGACATGGCTGATCTTGAGGAAGTCCATGACCTCCTCGGCCTTGCGCTGGATCGCACTCTCCTCGCGCGCCACGCGGGCGGGCTGCAACCAGGCTGACGACAGGCTCTCGCCGGCCTGATGGTCCGGGACCATCATCAGGTTTTCCGTCACCGTCATGTGCGAGAATTCGTGGGCGATCTGAAAGGTGCGCAGAAGGCCGCGGCGGAACAGGTCATGGGCCGGCAGACCGGTCACGTCCTCGCCGTTGAGGAAAATCTGTCCCGACGTCGGCACGAAGGCGCCGGCGACCATGTTGAACAACGTCGTCTTGCCGGCCCCGTTCGGGCCGATCAAGCCGGTGATGGAGCCCCGGGTGAGGGACAGGGTGCATTCGTGAACCGCGTAAAAACCGCCGAAACGCTTCGTGAGACCCCTCACATCAATGATAGCGTCCATTGTTCCCCAGAATTCTTGTGCAGCGGCCGTCAACACACGATTGCCATTCGCTTTCGCGAAGGCGCCGGGTGGTCCGGCCGCCAGCTTTTGACCGGTTCCCTTATCATCGACTTTGCGACTTTGAAAGAGTGGTCGGAATTTCCCGCTCCGCGTCGCCGAAGCGCGGCGCGCCCGATGTCGCTGATAAACCACGGCGGCGCGCAAATAAGTGTTGATCTCGCCTCGATTTTGTCCATTCTATCGGTCGCGACAACAAGCGCCGCCAAGGCGCAGATCGGGGAATCGATGCTGCCGGCACCTGTTTGGCCAGCAAATCCGGGTTCGGCCAACGGGCTTCGTGGGACGGAGCGGTCGGGTCTGCGTGCCGTTTCGGACAATCGGCTTCAGCACCATTTCGGATGTGCGATCCGGCGGGACGTATCGCAGAACGACGCATATCGGCCGGCACCGCGCCCGTGTCACGGCCCTGCACGGGAGCATGATGCGGTGCCCGCCACGGGCCACGGGGAGCGTGCATGACAGGGTTGAAGGGTGCCAGCGTCCGCTTCGAACAGGTGCAGAAGAGCTATGACGGCGAAACGCTGGTGGTCAAGGATCTCAATCTCGACATCAAGAATGGCGAGTTTTTGACGATGCTGGGGCCGTCGGGCTCCGGCAAAACGACCTGCCTGATGATGCTTGCCGGATTCGAGCCGGCAAGCTATGGCGAGATCTTCATCGACGGCAAACCGATCAACAACGTGCCGCCGCACAAGCGCGGTGTCGGCATGGTGTTTCAGAACTACGCGCTGTTTCCGCATATGACGGTGGCCGAAAACCTCGCCTTTCCGCTGCAGGTGCGCGGGATGGGCAAGGCGGCGCAGGATGAAAAGGTGCGGCGGGTTCTCGACATGGTCGAACTGCCCGGTTTCGGCGCCCGCCGTCCTGCGCAACTGTCCGGCGGCCAGCAGCAGCGGGTGGCCGTCGCCCGGGCGCTTGTTTTCGAACCGGAACTGGTGCTCATGGACGAACCGCTCGGTGCGTTGGACAAGAAGCTGCGCGAGCAGATGCAGTATGAGATCAAGCATATTCACGAGGATCTCGGCGTGACGGTCGTCTATGTGACCCACGACCAGACCGAGGCGCTGACGATGTCCGATCGGGTCGCCGTGTTCAACGACGGCGTCATACAACAATTGTCCAGCCCCAACGTGCTTTACGAAAACCCCCAGAATTCCTTCGTGGCGCAGTTCATTGGCGAAAACAACAAGCTCAACGGCACGGTGACGGCGGTCAACGGCGCATTGTGCGATGTGCGTCTCGAGGATGGCACCGCGCTCAAGGCGGACAAAGTCAATGTGCGCAAAGCCGGAGACCGCACCACGCTGTCGTTGCGTCCCGAGCGCGTCGAAACCGTGCCGAGCCCTGAAATGGAAAATCAGGTCTCGGGGCGTGTCGAGGAACTCATCTATCTGGGCGATCATATCCGTGTGCGCATGACGGTGGCCGGTAACAGCGAGTTCATCGTCAAGATGCGCAACCGGGCGGGCGAAGAGGAGCCTGCGACGGGTCAGGAGATGAGAATTGGCTGGTTTGCGAGCGACTGCAAGGCGCTCGATCCGGTCGCTTAGGCCACTGATGTGGCACAACAACCGCGGTGGGCGGCTTCCGCCGTGTTTCAAATGTCCGGGCCGCTCCGGTGCGGGCATGTGTGTAAAAGGGAGATTGAAATGAAACTGAAATCACTTCTGGTCGCGGCGACGGCCATGGCCGTGGGCTCCACCGCGGCGCTTGCCCAGGACATGACGATCGTCTCCTGGGGCGGGGCCTATTCGGCGTCCCAGAACAATGCCTACCACAAGCCCTATATGGAGCTGAATCCGGGCGTCAACATCATCAATGACGAATCCTCGGCCGAGGCGGTCGCCAAGCTGCGCGCCATGAACGAGGCCGGCAATGTAACCTGGGACGTCGTCGACGTGGTTGCCTCCGACGCGATCCGTCTGTGCGACGAAGGGCTGGCCGAAGTCATCGATGCCGACACCGACCTTGCCCCGGCGCCGGACGGCACGCCGGCTTCGCAGGATTTCGGCGACCTGATCGTGTCGGAATGCTTCATTCCGCAGATCGTCTATTCGACCACTTTCGGCTACCGCACCGACATGGTGGGCGACACGCCGCCGACCACCGTCTGCGACGTTTTCGACACGGCGGCCTATCCCGGCAAGCGGTCGCTCGAAAGGCGTCCGATCGGCAATATGGAATGGGCTCTGCTGTGTGACGGCGTCGCCAAAGACGATATTTATGATGTCCTGTCGACGCCTGAGGGCGTGGATCGGGCACTTGCCAAGCTCGATACGATCAAGGATGACGTGATCTGGTGGACCGCCGGCGCCGAAACGCCGCAATTGCTCGCCGATGGCGAGGTCGTCATAGGCTCGACCTTCAACGGCCGTCTGTTCTCCGTGATCGAGGAGCAGAAGCAGCCGGTCGGCATGCTGTGGGATGCGCAGATGTTCGATCTCGATGGCTGGATCATTCCGACCGGCTTGTCGCCGGAGCGGCTGGAGGCGGCGAAAAAATATGTTCGTTTCGCCACCGACACGCAGCGTCTTGCCGATCAGGCCAAATACATTTCCTACGGCCCGGCGCGCAAGTCTTCGGCACCGCTGGTCGGTCAGCACGCGACGCTTGGCATCGATATGGCGCCGCATATGCCGACCGATCCGGAAAACGCCAAGAACACCTTCCTCTATAATTATGAGTGGTGGGCGGACAACCGCGACGATCTGGACGCCAAGTTTCAGGCCTGGCTGACCCGATAGGCTGATATCGCTTGCGAGCGGGGCGGCAACGCCCCGCTCCGCGCCGCGACCAAAGACAGCAGCACCATGGCCGTTACCCATCACGATCAAACCGTGCTGACGACCCAGGACGGCGTACCGCTGAAAAAAAGCATCGCCCGAGCCCTGCGGCGGCGACGGCTTTACGCGCTGGCCCTGGTCAGCCCGCTGCTGCTGTTTATCCTTGTCTCCTTTATCCTGCCGATCGGCACGATGCTCTATCGTTCGGTCGAGAACGACATCGTTCCGCAGACATTGCCGGAAACCGTGGTCGCCTTGCAGGCTTGGGATGAAACGTCCGATGAGATACCGGATGAAACCGTATTCGCCGCGCTCGCCAGTGACTTGCGGATAGCGGCAAAGGCCAGGACGCACACCCGCGTCGGCTCCCGGCTCAATTATGAGCGGCCGGGCATGTCGGGGCTGTTTCGCAAGACCGGCCGGCGTGTTGCCCGCTTTGAGGACGGCAATTATACCGAGCAGTTCCTCAACGCCGACAAGGACTGGGGCGATGTCGAGGTGTGGCGCACGATCAAACAGTTCAGCGCGCCCTACACCGCTGGCTACTTCCTCGACGCGATGGATCTGGAGCGCGGTTCGGACGGCATTCGCTTCAAGCCGGAGGATGAACGTCTCCATCTATTCCTGTTCGGCCGCACGATGGTGATGTCGCTGGTGATCACCGGTGCCTGTATCCTACTCGGCTATCCGATTGCCTTCCTGCTCGCCAGTCTGCCGCTGCGTACCTCCAACCTGTTGATGATCCTGGTGCTGTTGCCCTTCTGGACGTCCCTGCTGGTCCGCACGTCGGCGTGGAAGGTACTGTTGCAGCAGCAGGGCGTCATCAACGATACGCTGGTGTGGATCGGCCTGGTCGCCGACGACGCCCGGCTGACGATGATCAACAACCAGACCGGCACGATCATCGCCATGACCCATATCCTGCTGCCTTTCATGATCCTGCCGCTGTTTTCGGTAATGAAGACGATCTCGCCGAGCTATATGCGTGCTGCCAGAAGCATGGGCGCGACGGACTGGTATGCCTTCTGGCGGGTCTATTTTCCGCAGACGGTGCCCGGCATCGGCGCCGGCTGCATCCTCGTCTTCATCCTGTCGATCGGCTACTACATCACGCCGGAACTGGTGGGCGGCACCTCCGGCACCTTCATCTCCAATCGGATCGCCTATGCGATTTCCTTCTCGCTGAACTGGGGGCTTGCCGCGGCGCTCGGCGTGATGCTGCTCGCCATGGTGCTGGTTCTCTACTGGCTCTATGACCGCCTTGTCGGCATCGACAATGTGAAACTGGGATAGACCATGGCCGCTCTTCCGCCCTATGCGACACCGCTGCAGCGTGCCTGGTTCTACGGCTTTCGTGTCCTGTGCGGGCTGATCTTCTTCTTCCTGATGTTCCCGATCCTGGTGATCATCCCGCTGTCGTTCAACGCCCAGGATTTCTTCACCTTCACGCCGGAAATGCTGTCGCTCGATCCGGCCGGCTATTCGCTGAAGCACTACCAGGATTTCCTCACCAATCCCGACTGGCAGGTGGCGCTGCGCAATTCGGTCGCCATCGCGCCGATGGCGACCATTCTCGCGACCGTCTTCGGCACGCTGGCCGCCGTCGGCCTGTCGCAGTCGCAGATGCCGTTTCGCCCTGTGGTCATGGCGATCCTGATATCACCGATGATCGTGCCGCTGATCATTTCGGCGGTCGGCATGTATTTCTTCTACTCCAGGATCGGGCTGCAAGGCCACTATTGGGGCATCGTCATGGCCCATGCGGCGCTTGGGACCCCTTTTGTCATCATCACCGTGACTGCGACGCTGGTCGGCTTTGACCAAAGCCTGATCCGGGCCTCCGCCAGTCTCGGCGCCAACCCGTTGACGACGTTTTTCAAGATACAGATGCCGCTCATTCTGCCGGGAGTGATCTCCGGCGCCTTGTTCGCCTTCATCACCTCCTTCGACGAGGTCGTCGTGGTGTTGTTCCTCGGCTCGGCGGCGCAGAAGACGCTGCCCTGGCAGATGTTCATCGGCCTGCGCGAACAGATATCGCCCACCATCCTGGCCGTTGCGACGATCCTGGTGGCGATTTCGATTGCGCTGCTGGCGACGATCGAATTGTTGCGGCGCCGGTCCAAGCGCCTGCGCGGCGTTACGCCCGGCTGACAGCATTCGCCGCCGGCGCAAAGGCTTCGACGGGCGTTGCCACATTGTGCAGTTCGAACGGCCCGAGCGCCGTCATCTCATCGATTGCGGATTCGGCGATCTCTTTGGTTGTCACCACCCCATGGCCCAGCCGCTTGCCGAGATCGCTCAAACGGGCAGCAACATTGGCAGCCGTGCCGATCACGGTGAAGTCGAGCCGCTCGCGCGATCCGACATTGCCATAGGTGACGTCACCAAAGGCCAGACCGATAGCGCAAGTGGTTCCGTCCGCGTCTGCTTCGGCCATGCTTGCACGAATAGCGCGCGCCGATGCCAGCGCCTGCCGGCATGCCTGGTGCTGGTTTTCGCCCGCGGGAAAGATCGCCAGCACAGCGTCGCCGATGAATTTTAGCACTTCGCCGTCATGGGCGTTGACGATCTGCGTCGTCGTTTCGAAAAAGCCGTTCAGCAATTCGAGATAGGCTTCGCGCTCCATGGTCTCTGCCAGCCGCGACGAGTGGCGCAGGTCGCAAAACAGGATGGCGGCATCGATGCGCTCGCCGTCGCCGCGGCGGATCTCGCCGCCGAGCACCCGCGCGCCGGTGCGTCTTCCCAGATAGGTTTCCAGCAGCGCCGAAGCGTTGTCGCGCAGGGTGAACACCTCATAAAGCCGGCTGATGACCGCCGAGCACTCGAAGACGAGGCCGAGATTCGCCGTCGTGAAGCCTTTCGGATGATCACAGGTCAGCGTCATGACATTGATCTGGCCGTTGGAGAAGGGCAGGGGCATGGCGACGTAATCGGTCGCGCCCTGCGCCTTCAGATCGTCCATGATCGGGAAGCTGAACTCCGCCTCCTCGGCCAGCAGGCTTTGCCGCACGCCACCCAGCCCGTTCGCCACGTGCCGCAGGGGGCTGTTTATGAAGGCCGGGTTGTCGAGCAGGTCGTGGGAAGGCGCATAGCTCGCGACGCGGTCGTCCTCTTTCGTCCACACATAGTTCCTGCCGGCGATCATCGGACGCAGCGACCAGATCATCACGCTGATGCGCGAGACCGCGATGCCGTCCTCCAGGAACTTGCGGCCAATCGCCGCCGTCAGTTCTTCCGGCGATGCGCACAACCAGGCTTCACGCAGGATCCAATCGACCGTCGGACCGGATATGTTGCCATCGCCATGGGAATGGATTGCCTCGCCATCGATGTCGAGCGCCGTGAGCACCCCCGGCATGAAGGCGACATGGCCCTCGATATCGCGAGACTCCGGCAGGGCGTTCTGGTAACTCCAGGCACCGTTCTCGATAACCGCATCGCCGATCTTCACGTCCCAATAGGTGGCCGTTCCCTTGAACGGACAGAAGGTGCGGTGGTCGGCGGTCTCCAGCAACGTCGCCCGGACGTCTTCGAAAGGGAAATACACGACCGGCGCGAGCCGCGTCTCATACATGATCCGGGCCGCGTCGCTGGCGGCGATCACCGCGTCGCCATGGCGCGCGACGGCGCGGCCGCTTACGGGAGCGACGTCAAGCCGGTAGGGGTTGGGCATGGTCGGCGTTTGCACATTCATCCCTTTGAGATGGGTTGTTTCGGTTCGATTTCCAGCCGCGGACCGCGAAAACCCGACGGACTGATTCAATCGAAACAGGCATTCGGTGTCATTCGCTCATTTTGAAGAATAAAAAATGAGATTTTAATGATGCTTTCTTGGAGCTGTCATTGTTTTGTGCCATTTTAAGATCGTTGAAAACAGCCGGAGGGTGTTATGGCATTCGACAAAACCTTCAAAATAGCGAGTTTCAACTGTTACAATCTGCTTCGCTCTGGCGTGATATACTACAACAAGCGCGCTTACAGCGACAATGAATACGGCAAAAAACTCGACTGGAGCGCAGACCTGCTGGGGCGCACCCAGGCCGATCTTGTCGGCTTTCAGGAGGTGTTTCACGAGGAGGCGTTGCAGGAGATGGTCGGGCGCGTCCCGCATCTGGAAGATGCCGAGGTGTTCGCGCTGGGCGCCAGCCGCGAAGAAAACGAGCGCCCGGACGACGAGGATCCGGACAAACAGCGCGCCATTATGCCGAAGGTCGGGCTCGCCACCAATCTGGAGGTTCTGGACCGGGAACAGATCAAGGATTTTCCAGACGGAGCGGATCTGCGCTTTCCCAACATCGACCCGGCGACCGGTGAAGAGACGCTGGTGGAACTGCCGCTCAAAACCTTCCAGCGACCGATCTTGAAGGCCCGTGTGAGATTGTCGAACGGCGTGCCGGCCACGGTTTTCGTCGCCCATCTGAAATCCAAGCGGCCGTCGATCCTGACGGATCACGGCGAGGACGGCGACAACCCGTTGCACAAGGCCCTGGGCGCAGTGCGCTCTCTGGTGATCCGCGCCGCCGAGGTCGCCGCCCTGCGCGCTCTGGTGCTGGAGGTGGTCAATGATCCGGACGAGGGGGCGTCGCGTCGCGGGGAACCGGTGATCGTCATCGGCGATCTCAACGACTCCGAAACGGCGGTGTCGACCCGCCTCGTCAGCGGTGAACGGCCGTGGCTCTTCGCGCCGTTTGCAGACAAGAAACGCATTTGGGACACGCTGCTTTACAATGTGCACGATCTGCAGGCCGAGCAGAGCCTTTCGGGTCACCCCTATTCGCATATTTTCGACGGCCATTACGAGATGTTGGATCACATCATGCTGAGCCAGGAGTTCAACCGCCTGTTTCGCGGCCATGTCGGCGCCTTCCGCAACGCGCGTGTCTATAACGACCATCTGGTCGACAGCGCCCAGTCGGATGAGCGTTCCGGCCGCGTCGTCGGCGACCATGGCGTGCCGGTGGCCGAGATCAAGCTGAAAAAGGAAGAGGAATTGGGCGACTGAAAGTGGCGGGGAGCCCTGTAAACGCCGCGTCGATGAACAGCACTATGCTTTACGTAACCGGATGTTCGGCATGCCTGGCAAGGTAAACCGACGCGAATACAAAATGATGCTCCATCCCGGCTGTTTTCAGGGCGACGCACGCACGCAAGGAAAGGCTGTCGAAGGCTGCTGGCGGGCGTTCGCTGGCATGTTGGAAAGGGAAGGCATCGACACTGCGGGCAAGATGAGCCTGGGCAAAGCCGGCAAACAGCGTCAGGTCAGCTTCTTCGACACCACCGACCACGCGCTGCGGCGTGATCTCGGACTCGTTTTTCGGCTTCGTCGGAGACGGGACAGAAAAGGTCCTTGGGACGCGACTTTGAAGTTTCGAAGCGGCGATCGCATCCTGACTGGCTCTCATCGATTCCGGTGCGGAAACAAGGTGACGGGAAAGCACAAGCTGGAAGAAGACATCAAGGCACCCTACAAATCTGAAACGGCTTCATTCGTGTCTCTCATCAGCAGGTCCGCGACCGCGGAAGGTGCCCTTAGAAACGCGCCGAAGGACATCGGTGATTGCCTGAAGTCGTTCGATCGCTTGGGCAGTTTTGAATTTCCTGATACCGATCAACCGGTTCACGCGGTGAATGGCTTTGAGGCAAGCGAACAGGTCTATGAAGGTGCTTTCGTGGCCTTGAGCGACAAGACAAAGGCCGAGTGTGGTTTCGTCATTTGGACAAACAGCAATGGCGACCCGTCCTATCCGGCCGTGGCCGAATTCAGCTTTCGGTATGAGCTGAAGGACGGCGGTAAGGATGCGATGGCCGCGAAAAGCGCCTGGCGTGCATTCGAGACGCTTTATGGCGCACGAAGCTGGGTTGATCCATCAAGCAAAACGAAGACCGCCTTCGTCTATGATGACGTGGCAAATTTATCCGCTGCGGGGATCGGCTTGACCTGAGGGAATGGTCGATACTCTCGACCGCACCAGAGGCTGTGTGACGTCACGTGTCGATCGCGGAGATCGCGCTAAAAGGAAGAAGAATTCGGCGACTGACGGTGGCGGGGCGTGGGCGCTTCCCTATAATCCGTTTGACGGGAGGGACCATGACGACCCACGACATCGCCCATTTGAAGAGCATCGAGCAGCGGCTTCTGTGGCTCGCCTGCTGGACCATCCACAACGCCAACCATCTGCGCGACAATCCCGACGGACTGAAGGTCGGCGGCCACCAGGCGTCCTGCGCCTCCATGGTGTCGATCATGACCGCGCTCTATTTCACGGCGCTCAGGCCGGAGGACCGGGTGGCGGTCAAGCCGCATGCCGCGCCGGTGTTTCACGCGATGCAATATCTCGCTGGCAACCAAACGCGTGACAAACTCGAGAATTTCCGCGGATTCGGCGGTGCGCAGTCCTATCCGAGCCGCACCAAAGACCATGACGACGTCGATTTTTCCACCGGCTCGGTCGGCCTTGGCGTCGCCATCACCGCATTCGCCTCGCTGGTGCAGGACTATATCGCCGCCAAGTCGTGGTCGGGCCGTTTGCCATTAGGCCGCATGGTGGCGCTGGTCGGCGATGCCGAACTCGACGAGGGCAATGTCTATGAGTGCCTGCAGGAAGGCTGGAAACACGATCTGCGCAATTGCTGGTGGATCATCGACTACAATCGCCAGTCGCTCGACGGGGTGGTGCGCGAGGGTCTGTGGCAGCGCATCGAGGCGATTTTCGGCGCTTTCGGCTGGGATGTCGTGCGGCTCAAATATGGCGCGTTACAGCGGGCGGCCTTCGCCGAGCCCGGCGGCGCGGCGCTGAAAGACTGGATCGACCGCTGCCCCAACCCGCTTTATTCGGCGCTCACCTATCAAGGCGGCGGCGCCTGGCGCAAAAGGCTGATGGACGAGATCGGCGACCAGGGCGATGTCACCGGCCTTTTGGAGCGCCGCTCCGACGCTGCGCTTGCCACGCTGATGGAGAATCTCGGCGGCCAATGCGTCGAGACGCTGGCCGAGGCGTTCGGCAAGGTCGACCACGATCGGCCAACCGCCTTCCTCGCTTACACAATCAAGGGCTGGGGCACGCCGCTCGCTGGCCACAAGGACAACCATGCCGGACTGATGACCGGGCCGCAAATGGAGGCGTTTCGCCGGCGCATGGGTGTCGCCGAGGGCGCGGAATGGGAACCCTTCGCCGCCGTCGACGATCCGGCCGCGCTGCAAGCCTTCGTCCGGGCGGCGCCGTTTTTTGCCGGCGGCACGCGCCGCTATCAGGCGGCCGGCGTCGCGGTGCCCGCCGTCCCGGCGCCGCCGGACAAAGAAATCTCCACCCAGTCGGCCTTCGGCAAGATCCTCAACGAGATCGCCCGGTCCGACAGCGATCTCGCGGCACGCATCGTCACCACCTCGCCGGATGTGACGGTATCGACCAATCTCGGCGCCTGGGTCAACCGGCGCGGCCTGTTTGCCCGCCGCGAGATGGCCGACACCTTCCGCGACGAGCGTGTGCCGTCGGCGCAGAAATGGCGCTTCGCGCCCGAGGGCCAGCATATCGAATTGGGTATTGCCGAATTGAACCTGTTCCTGCTCCTCGGTGCGGCGGGCCTTGCCCATTCGCTGTTCGGCGAGCGACTTCTGCCGGTCGGCACGGTCTATGATCCCTTCGTCGCCCGCGGCCTCGATGCGCTCAACTATGCCTGCTACCAGGACGCGCGCTTCCTGATTGCCGGCACGCCCTCCGGCATCACACTGGCGCCGGAGGGCGGCGCGCATCAGTCGATCGGTGCGCCCCTGATCGGCATCAGCCAGGACGGGCTGGCCGCATTCGAGCCAGCCTTTGCGGACGAATTGGCGACGATCCTGGAATGGTCCTTCGACTACCTGCAGCGCGACGGCGAGGGCGATCCGGACGAGCGCACCTGGCTGCGCGACGAGACCGGCGGCTCGGTCTATCTGCGTCTGGTGACCCGGTCGCTTGAACAGCCGCAGCCGCGTGGCGGCGCAGCCTTTCGGCGCGGCGTCATCGACGGCGCCTATTGGTGGCGCGAGCCGGGGCCGGGCTGCGACATCGTCATCGCCTATCAGGGCTGTGTCGCGCCCGAGGCGATCGCCGCCGCGGGCATGATCGGCGAGATCCGACGCGATGTCGGCGTGCTCGCCATCACCTCCGCCGACCGGCTCGCCGCCGGCTGGACCGCGGCGCAGCGGGCGCGCAAACGTGGCCATCATGGCGCGCAAAGCCATATCGAACGCATGATGGGCGCGCTGCCGCGCCATTGCACCATCGTCTCGGTGATCGACGGCCATCCGGCGACGCTCGCCTGGCTCGGTGCCGTTGCCGGCCATCGCACGGTGCCGCTCGGTGTCGAGCATTTCGGCCAGACCGGCCGCATCGACGACCTCTACCGCCATTTCGGCATCGACGCCCACAGCATCGCCATGGCCGCCAGCAATCTGTCCGACGGCCGTCCGTTGCGCGAGGCGCTGACCGCCGTTCGATGAAGCGCCAACGCGCGGACCTCTCTGTCCTGGTTTCAGTTAAGGGAGGTGACCCTATGCAGACTCGCCTGGCGCATTTGAATGGTCTCGCCGAAAAACGCTAAATGCGCATAGAGAAAGATTGACGACAGAGGCGCATCATGGCCGCGAAATCGACCCTTAATCAAAAGAATCTCGAAGCGCTTGGCGCTACTCGCCTTGCGGAACTCCTGTTGGAATTCACGGAAGGCAACGCCGCCGCCAAGCGTAAACTGCGTCTTGAACTGGCCGCCAAATTTGAACCGGGTGCCGTTGCCCGCGAAGTCAAAAAGCGTCTGTCGGCGCTCGCCAGGGCACGTTCCTTTGTCGATTGGCGCAAGATGAAAGCGCTTGCTGAGGATCTGGACGCACAGCGGGCTGCCATCGTCGATCAGGTCGCCAAGGTCGACGCCGAGGAAGCCTATGAACTGATGTGGCGGTTCTTGGCCCTGGCCGAACCAACCTATGACCGGGCCGACGACAGCGATGGGGGTATCGGTCCGATTTTTGCCGACGCCTGCGAAGATCTTGGAACGCTGGCCGCCGCAACGAAGCCGGATATCGACACCCTTGCGGAACGCATCTTCACAGCACTTCAAGACAATGGATACGGACAGTATGACGGTCTGATTCCGGTTCTCGCCCCTGTTTTGCGAACAGACGGGCTCCACCTCCTTAAGGCGCGCTTTGAAGACTTGGCCCAAGCGCCCGAAGAGAAACCGGCCGATGACGGCGACCGCCAAGTCATCGGCTGGTCCAGCCGCGGCCCCATATATGAAGACGAGATTCGCGCATCGATGCGCGAATCGACGATCAGCATGGCGATGAAAGACATCGCCGAAGCCCTCGGAGATGTCGACAGCTATATTGCTCAGTTTAGCGAGGAGGCCCAAAAGGTGCCGCGCGTTGCCGCCGATCTCGCTAACCGCCTTCTGGCCGCCGGCCGCCCGGATGAGGCGCTGCAGTTCCTGGAAAGGGCCGATCGCGACTACGGTGCTTTACGCGGCGGTGAATGGAACGACGTCTATATCGATACGCTGGAGGCTCTGGGGCGCTGTGACGAAGCGCAAACGGTTCGGTGGGACAGTTTCTGCGCGTCGCTCGGCAAGGAACGATTGCGGGATTATTTGAAGCGGCTTCCTGATTTCGACGATGTCGAAGCGGAACTGCGCGCCTTTGAAATCGCGATGAGATATCCGAGCGTTCACCAGGCGCTCTCCTTCCTCGTCAGCTGGCCAGCCCATAACAAGGCGGCGGACCTCGTTTTGGAACGCGCTGACGAAATCGATGGCGATCATTATTACATCCTGACGCCAGCAGCAGAAAAACTCGAAGGCAGACACCCCCTCGCGGCAACCGTCCTGCGCCGCGCCATGATTGATTTTGCGCTGCGGGCTGCGCGCAACAAACGATACAAACACGCTGCAAAACACCTTCTCGAATGCAAAAGTGCGGCTTCGCAAATCGATGATTTCGGGAAATTCGGCGCCCATACCGAATACGTCAGGCGCTTGAAAGACGAGCATGGGCGCAAAACCGGCTTCTGGAAGCACGTCACATGACGCTTCGACGACGACAATGGCCCCGATGCCAGCAATGCGAAGGGGCGGCTCCGTCGGCGACATCTGATCGGTTGTTTCGTCAGCGGCGCCTCAACTATTTGCTTTGTCGCGTTGTTTTTTCCAGAACGTTGGCTGTGTTTCGGATCTGGCTGTGAGAATTTGGATTGAGCTCGATTTATTGCGCCTAGTCATTTCAAAATTCAGCGGCAAAGCAAACGGTGAATCTTGGGCTCCATTCTCAATTTGTTCCATCTACTGTCCAATATTAAATATTCATGAAAAATTAAGTAAATTATAGATTCAAGGATTGCTTTCAATAAGTTTTCATAATAGAAATACGACCTATGAGTATTGCGGATTATGTATCTTTTGCAGGCGCCATAGCCGCTGGTCTGTTTTCTTTGTCGGCCGCCTTGTATGTCTATGGCACCATCGCGCAGCGTAACGGGAGTCCCGGTGTGGAGCGCGCCTGCAGGCTGGGCGTAGGGTCGGTCGTTACCGTGGCCTGCGTTCTGGTCGTCGCATCCGTTGTCGGAATGTCCATGTCCTAAGCGCCAAGCGGGCCTGTTTCACCGCGGGTTGCGGACATTGCCAGCGGCGTCGCCGGCCAGCGCGATCCAAACAAGACCGAGCACGACATCGCGATAGAGATAGAAGCCCGCCTCCAGCGACGGCAGGTCCGTCGGCATGGCAATCCGCTCGACACCGAGATCGGCCTGCGCGAGCAGGCGGTTGGCAAAAGCCAGGACTTGTTCCGGTCCGGCTTCCGGCGTTTCGCCGTCGAGCATGAAATCCTCCCACTCCAGGAGATCGAACATCACCTGCCCGAGCTTGTAGAAAGGATGCGGTTCGAGGATGTCGATCCATCGCGCGGCGCGTTCCGCTTCGGCGCGTCGAAACCGGACGCCCAGCCGCGCCAGCGTGCAGGCGACCCCGCGTAATTCGTCATTGAGCGGCACCAGCCGGGCCAGAAGCGCGGCGTCGGCGGCGGGGAGATCGTCGAAACGCAATGCCATCACAACGCCCGCGTCGTCACATAGTTCGATACCTGGCGCAGCACGGCCTTACCGGGATTCTCCGGCAGGAACCGCAGATCGGCCTCGAAACGCCGCACGCCTTCATTGGCCAGCCGATCGGCGTGGCCGATCGCGTAGTCGATCGAGCCGACCGTCCGCATCGCGGCCAGCATCTCTTCGGCGAGCACGAAGGGTTTGTCGACTCTGGGCAAGGCGTTGATTTCACCCATGCGGGCGCGTGTCGCGGCGTCGGCCTCCCGGAACAGGTGGATCATCATCACCGTGCGCTTGCCCTCCAGGAGATCGCCCAGCGCCTCCTTGCCGTAGAGCGCCGTCTCGCCGATCAGGTTGAGGATGTCGTCCTGGATCTGAAAGGCGATGCCGGTAAGCCGCAGGGGCTCGTTGAAACGGTCGAGAAGATCCGGCTCGCTCACGCCGGCGGCCACGGCGCCGATGCGGCACGGCGAGATGCAGGTATACCAGCCGGTTTTCTTGGTGCTCATGCGCGAATAGTCGGCGTCGCGTTTCGGCACGAAATTGCGCCTTATCCAGCCGAGCTCGATCGCTTGGCCCTCGACAGTCTCCCGGCACATATGCAGGATTTCGTGGATGATGCCGAGCGTGCGCGCCAGGCCGACCGTGGCAAGGTTGGACAAGGTCATGTCGACAGCGAAGAGATGCATCGCGTCGCCGGCATTGACCGCCAGGCCGACGCCATGCGCCTCGTGCAGTGTGGGCTTGCCGCGTCGGTGCGTCGACTCGTCGGCGATATCGTCATGGACGAGGAAGCCGTTGTGGAACATCTCGAGCGCCGCCGCGGCGCGCACACCGTCGTCGACCCGGCCGCCGCAGGCAAGGCAGGTGGCGATCACCAGGGTCGGGCGCAGGCCCTTGCCTTCGCGCGTGACGTAATCGCGCATCAGCGCGTAGAGGTCGCGCTGTGGCTGCTTTTTGGGGATGAGCCGCAGGATCTCGTCGACCACAAGCGTCTTGCAGCGCTCCATTGTCACCATCAGGTCGTTGTCGAAAATGGCGTTGCCGGTCTGCCAGCTTTCGGCCAGCCTGCCGTTCCACAGCGACCGGGCGGGCGCGAGCACCGGTTCGTCGCGCTCCAGGAGATCGCGCTCCGCCGGATGGCGGCGGTCGAGCCAGTCGAGCGCGGGCCATGCGGCATCGTCCCAGAAGGCCGGCCCGCGCTGCCGCGCGGGGGCGTCGGTCCGCGCCGTACTGGTCCAGGCATCGGGCCGTTCGTCGCGATAGGCGCTCCATAGCGCCTGCACGACGCGCAGGCCGGAGGCGCGTTGTGACAGCAGACGGAAGCAGCGCCACACGGCAAGCAGGTGCTCGCGGGTGCCGCGCATGTCGAGGCTCTGTTCAAGCGCCTGTTCGGACGGGCGCTGCGCGGCGTCGAAAAGCAGGTTCAGCGCACGGTCGTCGAAATGCACTTCGACCTCGCCCGTCGTATCGCCGCCGGCCGGCTCGACGAGCAGGGTGCTTTGCCTGGCCCGCAGCAGCGCGGCGGACCCGTCGCCGAAGGCCAGATGCAGACGGATCGCGCCGAGTTCGCGCGCCGCGGCGGCGATGATGGCAGGCGCGCGCTTCGACAACGCTGCGATCGTGCCCGACAGAACGTCCGCGCCGCTAATCGCCATGGGCGCCACCGGAGAATTCGACAATGCCGCGGGTTTCGATCTCGAAGCGGTGCGCGCCCATGCGACCCGCCAGGACGCACGGGCCGACGACCTCGTGCACGGAAAAGGCGTACAGGCTGGTTTCCGACGGGATGACGATGCGCACCGCCCATTCGGCGTCGAAATCCAGCACCACCCAGTCGTCGCCCTGCCGCGCGGTGATCGCCAGCCGGCGCGGCAGCGCCGACATCGGCGGCACGCCCAGCAGATGTGCGAGCGGCGGCGCCATGGAGACACGGTCGCGGTCCAGTTCGCCGCGCACCGCAAAGCTGACGCAGCGGCGTGGGAAATGGCGGCGCATGCGGCCCCGGTGCCACAGCATGAAGGACGCCGTCGCCTCCGTCGGCCGCGCGGCCGGACGGATGAAGGTGAAGACGCCTGCCCATTCCGGTGGCTCGTCAGGCCCGGCGTTCAGATCGTTGGCGAAACCGAAGACCCACTCACCCAGATCCGGCCAGCCCCAGCGTCCGCGTACCCGTTCGTGATAACCGACGAGATCGACGGTCGCCGTTGTGTCGGTGGCCCAACGGCCGGTGGCGGTCACGCCGGTCTCGGACTGCCAGCGCAGATGCTGGTGGCCGGCAAAGAAAGCGCACTGGCTGGTGCAGTTGCGACTGGTCCGGCGTAGCGCCAGTTCGACGCGTGGCCGACCGTTCGCGGCGCGGATATCAAGCGTTCCGGCATCTCCATGGGCATGCGGCCGGGAAAACGCCGACCACGGCGGTCGTTCCGTCTCGGCGTTGAACTGGCTGGTATGCCACGGACCGTCGCCGTCATGCAGAACCAGGATGGTGGCGAACCGTTCGTTGCCCGGCGCTTCGTCCTCGGCCGGACCGAGCCACGAGGAATTGGCGACCATGGCGCGCCGTCCGTCGCGCGACAGAAACGCGTAATGCAGCCAGCGCCGGTCGATCGGATCGTTGAGCGGCACGCGCGGAAACGGCCCCGCGGGCCCCAACCCAATTTCAGGTTGTGCAATAGCGCCCGAATACCGAAATGAGTGCATCGCCCTCGGATCCTTTTACTATGAATGTTTATTAGACGCCGTAGTAATGGTATCATGTTGGCTGAAAATTGCAGTGGTTATTGGGTGGCAGGTCTCGGATAAAGGCAATTTGGGCGGTTTCAGCGCCCGGGGAGGCGATCTTGGCGACGAAACGACAAGGGAAACCTGTCAATTCGCGGCGGATATTACGACCACTGGAGCCGCCCAAGAATTATGAAACGATCACAATTAAGAACCATCGCGAACTTTTCGTGAAGTCAAAGGAAATCGCGCGCCGGGTGGAAGAATATCCCGAGTATAGCGTGATGTTTCTCTCCAACCCGGTGCTCGCCCTTGAGGCCTACGGCGTCAAGCTGAGCCGCGAGTTGCAGCACCATGTGTTGAACACGCTGCGCCACCAGCCACGACTGCGGGCCCGCCGCGAGGAACTCGAGGCAAAGCTGGAAGAGCAGTTGGGCGAGCTGGCGAAGCCGCTTGACGCCGCCTGGATGGCCGGCCTCGTGTTTCAGCGCCGGGAAATAGCACCGCGCACGATCGGCAAGAGGGTGCCGTCCTACAAGCCGGCGCTCAACGCCGCGGCGATCGAACGGTTGCAGGCCGCGCGTCCGGCGGGCCGCCAACGCTATGCCGGCGAAAGGCTGTCGAAAGTGCGCTTCAGCCTGAAAGTGGCGCCGGAGCGTCGCGCCGTCCGACGCATGGATCTGGACGCCGATCTGCCGCCTCTGAAGCCGGCTGCCAAAGCGCCCGCCCGGCTGACGCTCGAACAGGCGTGGTTCTACAAGGACGATCCCGTGGTGCGCGATGCGGTGGAACTGGGCCAGATCATGCGCCGCGGCTTTCCGTTCCGCACGCCGGCCGAGTTCCGCGACATTGCGGGCGCCAAGCGGGTGGACGCTTTCCGCCGTTTCGTCCGCGGGGTGCACCTCAAGGAGGCGGCGCCGCAATGAGCAACACCTCGAATTTCGACTATTGCGTCCAGTTCGGGATCGAGGCCGTGCGCGCGATCTTCCACCTGGCGCTGAAGAACGAGGATCTGTTTCCGCACAATCTGCCGCCGATGACCCGGGATTTCGGCGGCCACACGACGACGGTCCGGGTACGGCTGCTCGACGACATGACCGACGGCGCGGATCTGAGCTTCCAGGACGAGAAGCACATCCTGTTCGATCTGCCGGTCGAGATCCAGGTGGAGACGCCGGACGCGCCCGATCCGTCGCTGTCGCAGGTGACGCTGACGGCCACGGTGAAGGCGCCGGGACGACTGGAGAGCTGGCCGGTGGACGGCGAAGACCAACTCGGCATCGACTTTGCCGGGATCACGGCGGGCGACGTGCAGGTGCCGGCGCTGGACGGACTGCCGGCCCTGAGCGCGGCGCGGTTCGAAGCGGCGCTGCACAGCAAATACGAGACGCTGCCGACGCACACCTTCACGCTGGGCGGCAATACGGTCAATATCTATGACGGGACTCGCGATCCGACGCTCGATCCGCCGAACAAACCCGGCAATCCGGAGATCGTCGCGGCGCTCGAGACCCACAGCGGTACGCAATATCTGAAAGTGACGATGCCGCTCCACGCCAATGTGACGTCGCCCGTCACCTATGCGTCCTACGGTACGGCGACGTTCTGGCGCGAGGTGGTGCAGGGCGGCGGCACCGTGCGGGTGCTGATGGAGGCCGAACCGACCGACAGCGCGCTCGCCACTACCATCGTGTTCGACAATGGCGGGCTCGGCAGCGTGATTGCCGACCAGCTCGAACCGCTGATGATCAGCCAACTGGCGGCTTTCGCGCCGATCGAGGAGCCATGGTTCGACGAAGACGCGGCGAGGACGCTGATCCAGGCCGAGGCGGCCGGCTATCTTCAGCCGCGCACGTTCCCGTTCTATACGCCGCGCTCGGGCGACGAGGATGTCACGCTCTCGACACCCGTCGGCTTCCTGCTGGTGGCGACCGACACGCTCGCCGTGCTGATGAACCGGCGCACTGGGACGGAGGCCGACGATGTGGCGCCGGACGACTTCCGCGGCGCCGACCTGCTGGCGCTGGCCCTCAGCCGCACGGTGCTCGACGAAAACATCGCCCAGGCGATCGCCGACGAGTTTCCGGGGCTGGCCTCGGGCGGGCACCGGATCGAGACCGACGAGGGCGATGCGACCCTGGAGTCGCTGACGGTGACGCCGTCGGATCCGGGCACCCATGACGAATCGGAGGGCCATCTCTGGGTCTCGGGCGAGGCGGAGGTGCATATCGACTGCTGGCCCGACCCGGATGTGAGTTTCGACGGTCCGATCTTCCTGCGGCTCGATGTCACCGAGACGGAGACCGAATGCAGCGCGGTCTTCGAAGCCGAGATGGGCGATTTCGATGCGGGCCAGAGCTGCTGCGACGTGTTCGTCGATCTGATCATCCCGATCGTCGGCTGGATCATGCTCGGCGTGATCGAGCACATGATCGACAAGGTCGGCGGCGAACTGGCCGAGGAGTTCGCCGGCGCGCAGGAGCGCGAGATGCAGCCGATCCCGAATTTCGTGGTCGGTGTGGCCGAACTGCAGGCCTGCCTGGAGGAATGCCTGACCTCGAGCCAGGGGCTTGTGCTGCCGGGCAAACTGCGCATCCGGCGCGAAGGCCGGAGTTTCGAAGATCTTGCGGCGGGCGGAGACCTGCCGCGCCCGTGAAGCGGGCGATGGGTGAAAGGAGAACACGATGCCGACCGAACGGGGATTTGTGGAAACGCTCGGCGTGGGTCGCGCCGGGCTGGTGGAGGCGACGGTGCTGCACGGCGACGGCTCGACCGCGCTCTACACCGTGGCCGATCTCGATGCCGATCCGGAGCGTTTCAACGAAAGACTGTCGAAATTCGGAATCCTGCGCGATGCCATGGACCGGGCAGAGCCGGTGGAGATCGAATTCGCCCAGTCGGACGACGGCGCGCGGCCGATCGACAGCGTCAAGCGACTGACGCGCGACATGCTGGAGCGTCCGGGCTCGACCACGGTGGCCTCCGGCATGGTCATCGGCCTTGCGGTGTCGACGGAGGTGGCGATCGGTCCGCGCGGCGAGGCGAGCGACCGCGCCGTGCTGTCGCTGCTGACCGGCGCGGGCGCCGAGAGCTATATCATTGCGCTGCAGGGCCCGGAGCGGGTGACGGCGGCCGCCATGGTCGACGTGGTGCGCGACGCGCAATCGTCCGGCGCCGGCATCGCGGTGACGTTCGACACCAAGACGCGCATCGTCACCCAGGTCGCGCGCAGCGACATTGCCGGGCTCGGCCGGGACAATGAAAGCCAGCAATTCTCGGCCTTCGTCGAAGAGATCACCCATACTCCTATATCGAATCTGATGCTCATTTCCGTCACCACCGCGCCCGAATTTCAAACGGACGGCAACATCGTGCCTCTGGTCGATTTCACGCCGGAACTGCGGCACCTGGCTGTGGTCTACAATTCGCCGGAATATCTGCTGCTGAAGGCTGCGCTGCGCGATAAGCTGCGGGTCGAGCTGTTCACGCTACGCCCGCGCAAGCCTGGCGACACCGACAATCCGGACGAACCGACCCTGGGCGCGGCGGTGCGCGACCCCGGCGCGGGCGCCGATATCAGCGGCTTGCGTTCGGATCGTCTGGTGGCAGCCGCGCGGTTGCCCGCTGTGTCCTATCTGGTGCGCGGCGCAACGCTGCAGCACGCGCTTTGCTCGGCCAGCCGTCCGGTTTGGATCGAGATCAATCGGCGTGCGCTGGATATCGGGCCGGACGAGGAATGCATCGAGGGCCTGCCGTCCAACGACATGCGGCCGCAGACCATCCGTGAACTGAATCTGCCCTATAGTGCCGCCTGGATCGGCTACGGCTGCTTCAACCATGGGGTCTACCGGATCCAGATCGTCACCGACCGCAAACTCACTATTCTGGTCGACGATGAGGAGATCTGTACGCACACCGACAAGGACGGCGATACGATCTTCGGCCACGCCTGTCTCGACGGCGATCACGAGCTGCGCATCGTGTTCGAAAATTGGACCTGCAAGGCCAAGTTTGATATTGATGTCTATCGTATCCGTTAAGGCGAAAGGGGTGCAGGATGGCTGATGAGGAAACCCGCAAGGTCGTCGTGAGCCAGCCTGGCGGCGACACTTTTGCGCTCTCGGGCAGCGACAAACACGATCCCATGCGGCACCGGTTGCACGGCGACGTCGTCCATCGTACCGACCAGCCGGTGGTGCATATGCATCTGTGGAACGAGCAGTGCGTCGGCAAGCTCGAACATCAGGTGACCTGCCATGCCGGCGAGGACAATCCGGTGAATGTCGCACACCGGTTTCCCGACACCCATGATCAGACGCACCGGATGCAGACGTCGCTGGCCGAGCCGGTGCACCACGCGCTGCAGATGCGCACGCCGTTGCAGGTGCGGTTCTGCAACACCTGGCAGGTGGCCTCCGACTATTCCGTGCAAGTGGCGCTGCGCGGCCGGCCGTTCCTGGACATCCGGCTGACGGGCGCAACCGTGGCAACGCCGAAGCCCTGTCCGGAAGACGATTGCGCGCCCGATCCCAAAGACCGCGTACATCCATGAGCGATGACCGACGAGAGGCGCGGCCCGGCGAAGCGGTGACGCAACTCGTCGACAGCGCGCTCAAGCTGTCGGCTTCGGTCGCCCAGGTCGTCGCCGAGGCCGCGACCGGCAAACCGCAGCAAAACAGGCCCGGCGACACCCATTTGCAGTCGATCATCCGCCACGGCACCACGGCCGCCGGCAGCATCGTGTCGACCGTTGTCAGCGCCGCGCGGTCCGACGACGCAGCGGCCGCATCCCAGGCGCCACCGGCGCCCTTACCACGGGTTTCGGCCGGCGCATCGCTGCGCATACCGTTGTCGATCGACAATCCCGGCGATCGGCCGATGGAGAACATCGTACCCGCTCTGGCGGGGGTCTTTCACGCCGGCGCCCGGGCGGCCGACAGTATTGGCGTGGCGTTTGCCCCGGAACGGCTGACCGTCGGTCCGCATGATTTCGAAAAACTGGTGGTCACCATTTCCGTGCCCGAAGGCACGGCGACGGGTCCGTGGGACGTCGCTTTCACGCTCACCGGCCAGGAAGAGAGGCCGACCACGCTGTCCTTCGAGGTGATCTGACTCCGGTGAAGCGGAGGCCGCGCTACGCTCAGGCGGGTTGTGCGGCGCCTTTCGGACGCCGGTCACGCGGTGCCAGAAAATCATCGACCGCATCCGAACCCACCTTGACGCCGACGCTGGCCGCGTCGAAGCCGAGGTCGACCACGCGATGGGTGGTGACTCTCAGGCCGCTAAGCACCGGAAGCCCGCGCGCCTCCTCCAGCAGCTTGGGCGAGACGCTTCTGTCGCGGAGATCCTCGGCGATACCGACGACGGCGGCAAGCTCCTGGTCCGCGAATTCGCCGACGGCGACGGTCGCCTCGCGCACCCGCTCGGCCAGTTCGCGCGCGGCCGCCAGGACATTGTCGATCCCTCTGAACCGTTCGTCCTCGTCCGCCGTGTCTTTGCTCGACATCTTCTCAGCCATGGGTCACTGCCTCCTGCTGTCTGTCGGTCCGGGCCCTCGCGGGCAGCTTCTCGCAGTGTACCTCAAAGTGGGCGCACTGTTGAGCCCCGCGTGGGTTGCCGTTTCGAAGATCGGTTTCGATGGATGCAGTGGCCCGTTCACTTTCTCGATCGCTTTGAAACATACCCGACATCACGCGGCGCACAGGGCCTCGCGCCGGTTCAAAAGGGCGTTGACGACGCTCCCGGGGACACGCAATCCGTCATCGTCGGCATAGCGCTGCTGGATCGCCGTGAAATTCGTGTCAGGGTCGACCAGAAGCGCCGCAAGGTCGTCGAAATACTGCAACTGCCGGCCGTCGAGTGCGCTGCCAAGCGCTGGCTGCGCACCCCAGATATCCCAGGGAAGGAGTTCGGTCTTGTTGAGCGCCGCCATGTCGCGGACAAGACTTCCGGCCACGAAAAACAGGCCATAGAGCGAATCGTGCGATATCCCGGCTCTCGATGCATCGATGGTACCCGCACGGCAGCCACGCCACACATCGGCGGCGGTCAGGAAACGATCCCGCGGCACATCGGCGATATCGTGATCGATGCCGAGCTTTTGCGTCCAAACGGCGTCGAATTGCGCATCCGCTATGTGCCATGCTCCGTTCTCGACGTCCTGATATTCGACGATCCAGTGATCCTCGAAATGATCCGGATTGAAATAGGTTCCAAAGCCGCTGCGGGCGCGCGCGGGAACACCCCGCTGCCGCAGCGCCGACAGCAGGAGAAGGCCGAAATTGTTGCAGCGCGCCGGGACACGATGCTGAGGCCGGCGCGATTCATTTATCGGCGCGGGGTCAAGCGCAAGGACGCGGTCGAGAATATCGGGGACGTACCGCAAGTGGATATCCGACTGGCGCTCCGGCGATAGTGTCACAGAATAGAACGGCGTGGCCACGACGTCATAAATGAGCAGCGATTGTACGGTCGCCATCAGATCCCGCACGTCGTCCGGCCATGCCGCGACCGCATCGGCGTGCCGCCCCGGATCGGTCAGTGTTGACTGTGTGCGGTAGAAGGCCGCGATCTCGGTTTTGCTGTCTGTCATGTCCGGTCCTGCCCTTTGTCGCGAGGGATGCCGTTATTGCAGGCGACCCGATTCGGTTTGGTCCTGAAAGAGAAGCGTGATGTAGCGCTTCAGATGATCGATGCTCTGGCGCGCGATGGCGCGATCGCCGGTGGCTTTGGCCAGGATGAAGGCGCCCTGGAGAACCGCCTGACTGTGTTGGGCGAGGCTCGCGGCGGTCCAGTCGGGCGCCATATCCCGCGTCGCTATCGCCGCCGCGATATCGGGTTCCAGCGTTGCAGCATGGCCGAAGATGCTGGCCGCGCAGGCGTCGCGGATGGTCGGATGCGATCCATAGGCCTCCTGCACCATGGTGCCGACCAGACAGGTGAACTCCGCCAGATCTCCGTCGATCATCGACTTGCGAAAATCGACATAGGCGAGCACGCGGTCGAGCGGGTCGTCATGATCGTGATAGGAAGCGGTTTCGAAAAACGCGGTCGTCGTTTCCGCCCAGAAGGCGGCGGCCGCGACGCCCAGCGCTTCCTTGCTGTCGAAATGGTGGAAGAAGGCGCCCTTGGTGACCTCGGCTTCAGCGCAGAGATCGTCGACGGTCGCCGCCGCGAAGCCCTTGGCGCGAATGACGGTGCGGGCGGCTTCCAGCAGGCGCGTGCGGGCGTCGCCGCGTTCCGGATGCTGTTTGGTCGGCCTGGGCATAATTATTTATACCAATCAGTTGGTATGTATGTCAATTCGGTTCATCTGTCCCGCGCCGTTCGACGACGACACCCGTGCGGCGGCATTGTCTCAGGCGTTTTGGTAGCGGTCGAGCAGGTCTATGAATCCGGCGCGCTCGCGCGGCTTGGCAGCGTCGACCGGTCTGGCGGACCTGACACCGGTTGTCCGTTGATTGAAAGGCCTATTCGATCGTGACCCAATCCGGCATCGCGTGAATGATCTTCATCAACAGCCGGTCGAATTCGGCCCGTTCCTCGGTCGACAGGACGGCCCGCATATCGTCTTCGCGTTTCTTGAAATAGGGAACCAGTTGCGCCAGCAACGCCTGCCCGTCCGCCGTCATGGCAAGCGTCTTTTCGCGTTTGTCGGCGGCACTCGGCTGGCGCTCGATCAGCCCTCGGGCAAGAAGCTGGGACACGGCGCGGCTGATCGAGTTCTTCGGCAGTCCCGTGACGCGACAGACGTCGCGCGCCACCAGGCCGGGACGCTGCGACAGGCAGAAGAGGATGACGAATTCCGGCCGGGACACGCCGAAGCGGGCGTCGAGCGCCCGGTATATCGGCCCGACAAAGAAGTTGGCGAGGAAATTGAGCCGCCACCCATTTCGCAGCGACGACTCGTCGAGCATCGTGCGCGACAGATCGCCAAATTCCAGCGCCATGCGCGCGTCGGTACTTTCGGGTTTTGTCGAATCGATATCCATGGTCATCAGGTTCCTACATTACGGTTCCATATGGAACTTTACAATAGTTCCATATGGGACTATGGTGGCGGCGAACATGACGCGTAATGGGAGGAGCATGATGAACACAATGAAGCGGTGCCTTGGCGCCCTGACCTTTGCGATCGCCGCCGTGCCGGCCACGGCCGAAGAACTGACGATGATCGGCGGATTTCCGGAGGGTTTCGTTTTCACCACCGAGATCGCCGAGCCGTTCATGCAGATCCTCGCAGAGGAAAGCGGCGGCGATCTCACCGTTGCGTTCACCGGACCGGACGCGGTGCCGACCTTCGAGCAGTTCGAACCGGTACAGGCCGGCGCCTTCGATCTTCTGTTCACCCATCCGGCTTACCATGCCGGCACGACGCCGGTGGGGTTGGCGATCGACGCGATCGGCGCCGATCCGGACAGACGACGCCAGGGCGGTATCCTGGATTTCATCGACCGGCATTATCAAGACCTCGGCATGAAGGTCGTCGCCGCGCCGGCGACGGGGTCGAAGGGGTTTCGTTACTTCCTCAAAGAACCGATCAGCGGCGAGCCCGGGCTTCAGGGGCGCAAGATTCGTGGCACCGTCAGCTATCATCCGATGATCGAGGCGCTTGGCGGCACCGGCGTCGTGATCGGCGGTGGCGAGGTTTATTCGGCGCTGCAGACCGGTGTGGTCGACGGCGCGGCCTGGGGGCTGACCGGTGCCAAGGATTTCAAATGGTATGAGGTGGTCGACTATATGGCCGACCCGGTGTTCGGGCAGGTCGGTGTGATGATCTTCATGAATCTGGATGCCTGGAATGCGCTTTCCGACGACCATAGGGCCGCCATCGAGAGCGCCGCCGTGCGGCTTGAGCAGGAAAGCATTGCCCGTTTCGACGCCCTGGCCGCGGCTGAGAAGGAAGCGTTGCTGGGTCTCGGCATGCAGATGACCTCCTTCTCCGATGCCGAGGCCGCCCAATTCGAGAACCTGTGGTCAGACGGCGTGTGGTCGATCGCGGCCAAGGGCGCGCCGGAGGACACGCAGGCCCTGCGCGCCCTGGCGCGAGAGGCCGGGCTGTCGGATTGAATGACGGTGCTCGCGCGCTTTCACGACGCCAGTTCCCGCGGCCTGTTTTGGGTCGCGGGCTTGGCGCTGTGCCTCGCCTGCAGCCTCTATCTCTTTGAGGTCGGTGCGCGCTATCTGTTCGGCGCGCCGACGACTTGGACCAATGAGGTCGTTCAATATTGCTTGGCACTGCTGATCTTTCTGGCTCTGCCGGACGTTACTCGACGGTCGGCCAACATCGCCATCGACATTCTGCCCGACGCGTTGCCTGAGGCGCTGTCGGCGCCGCTTGCCCGCCTCAACCACCTTATCGCGGCGTCGGCCTGCGCCGTCGCCGGCTGGATCGTCGCCGGTCAGGCGCTCAGGCAGTTGGACCGCGGGTTGCTCACCAATGCCGCCCATCCGATCCCGCGCTGGTGGATCACAGCGGTGATCGCGCTTGGCCTGTCAAGCGCCGCGCTGCATTTCCTGCGCCACGGGCTGCGCCGCGCATGAGTTGGGCTGTTTTCCTTGGCCTTGCCATCGGACTCCTGCTGGTGATGCTTTTCCTCGGCGTGCGCGTCTTTGTCGGCTTCCTGGTGCTCAACATCGTCGGCGTGGTGTTGCTGATCGGGCCACGCGGTTTCGGGCTGTTCACCAATTCGCTGTTCGAGACCGCCACGTCGCCGACTTTGATGACGGTGGCGCTGTTCGTGTTCATGGGCGAGGTGCTGTTCCGCTCCGGCACGGTGGATGTGCTTTTCGATAGTGTCGACCGGCTGGTGGGCCGGCTGCGCGGCCGGCTCTATGCCGTGGTCATCGCCTTGTCGACCGTCTTCGGGGCACTGTCCGGTTCGGCCGTGGCCGTGGCGGCGATGCTCGGCCGCTCGGTGCTGCCGCTGATGCAGGCACGAGGATACGACACGCGGCTTTCGGCCAGCACCATTCTCGCTGGCGCAAGCCTGGCGCCGATCATTCCGCCCAGCCTGGTGGCGATCATCGTCGGTTCGCTGGCTGACGTGTCGATCGCCGGCCTGCTTGTCGCCGGTCTGGTGCCCGGCCTCGTCTTTGCGGTTTTGACGCTCGGCTATGTCTATCTTCGACTGTCGGGATCCGATGTAACGGAAAGTGTGCCGCGCCGGTCCGGCAGCGCCGCTTGGGCGCTGTTGCGTATGAGCCCGTTTCTGCTGGTGATCTTCGCGGTGATGGGGCTGATCATCCTCGGCATTGCCACGCCGTCGGAATCGGCCGCCACGGGTGTGCTCGGCGCGATCCTGGTCGCCGCGATCTTCGGCCGGCTCAACTGGGCCATGCTGCGCGCCGCGATCGCATCGGCGGCCACGACCAGCGCGGTGATCCTGGTCATCGTCGCCTCGGCGAAGCTGTTCAGCCAGCTTCTGTCGTTTGCCGGAGCGACGCGCGGCGTCGTCAGCCTTGTCAGCGGTGCTGATCTCAGCCCCGATCTGACGTTCCTGCTGATGATGCTGATCCCTTTCTTTCTATGCATGTTCATCGACTGGCTGGCCTTTATGCTGTTGGCGATCCCGATCTACCAGCCGATCGTGCAGGCGATGGGTTACGACCCGATCTGGTTCTGGGCGCTGTTCATGATCAATCTGACGGTCGGATCGATGACACCGCCTTTCGGCTACACGCTGTTTGCATTGAAAGGAGCCAGTGACCAATTGTCGACCGGCGACGTGTTTCGTGCTGCCTGGCCGGTGGTCGCGATCTTCCTGACCGGCATGGTGTTGCTGTGGGCGGCACCCTGGCTGGTGACGGCGGTCCCAGCGGCGCTGCGATGAACTGGCGTGCCCATGATACGGCGCAGACTCATTTCGTCGCCTCGAGCGACGAGCCGGGTCTGCGTCTCCACGTGCGGCTGCGCGGACCGGAGGCGCGCGGCGTCCCGGTGCTGTTCGTGCATGGCGCCACCTATGCCAGCAGGCTCTACGATCTTCCTTATCCAGGGGCGAGCTGGCTGCAGGCAACCGCGGATGCCGGTTTTCCGGCCTATGCATTGGATATCAGGGGCTATGGAAAGTCCCGCTCGGTGCGAATGGAGACGCAGAGCACGCCTTATGCCATGGCGGCGGAGGTGGTCCGTGACATCGATGACGTCGTCGCCTGGCTGCTCGCGCGTCACGGCGTCGAAAGGCTGACGCTGGTCGGCGGTTCATGGGGGTCGATCACCGCCGCGCTTTATGCCTCAACGCTTGGCCGGAACCGCGTCGGCGGCCTGGTGCTCTACGCACCGATCTTCGCGGAACGCAATGCCGGCTGGCTTGCACTTCTCGCCGACCCGGCGGACCCGGCTGTCTTTAACCCGGATCACGGCGCCTACCGATGGGTCGATGAAACGGGCACCCGCGCCCGCTGGGATGCCGAAATCCCGGCCGGCCAAGTCGACGCCTGGCGCGATGAGACCGTGTTCCAGGCGCTGGTCCGATCCTCCATCGATGACGATCCGCTTTCCGCCGACCGTCCGATCCCGTCCTTTCGCGCGCCGAACGGATGTTTCGTCGATCTGTGGGAAGCCTTCAATGGCCGGCCGCTCTACGAACCCGCAGCGCTGCAATGCCCGCTATTGTTGATTCGCGGCAGCCATGACCCGACGTCGACGCGCAGTGACGCCATGCGGCTCTTCGATGCGACACGGACGCACCGGCGCCATTACGTTGAAATCGGCAATGGCTCCCATTTCGCCTCGGCCGAGCGTCGGGCGCAGGACGTGTTTCGGGCCAGCAGCGCCTTTCTCCTGGGTCTCAGCAGCGATCCGTAGGCATCGCGCAGCATCGAAGCACTTCGGCGTTTCCCTGGCAGCAATCCTGCACCAGATAAGCGATCAATCCGCCCACCGCCTGGAAGTCGACCGTGTAGATCACGTGCCTTGATTTGCGGGTCGCGGTAATCAGACCGGCGCGTGCCAGAGCCGAAAGATGAAACGACGTGCGCGAGGAGATCGCGCCTGCAAAGGCGCCGATCTCACCGGCCGAGGCGCCGGCCGCCCCTTTGGTGACGAGATAGCGCAGCATGCGCAGACGCGTCTGCTGCGACAGGGCGGCGAGGGCATCGAGGGCTTGACTTTCATCCATATTTCAATAACTCTTGAGATATTGAGATAACGTTGAGGTTAACCGATGACTGAAGCACCTGCAACACCCGGAGACTTGATCGACAGGCTGGAAACGCACGATGCGGCCTTAGCGGTGGTTTTTCGGACCGACGAGGGTGAGATGGGCGGCGGCTTCCATCTGACCGAAATGAAACTCGCGATCATCGACAGCATGGATTGCGCCGGCCGCCGCCACCATTGGGCCGAGGCGGTCATGCAGCTTCTCGATGGGGCAGGTGACAAGTCGATGTCCGTCGGCAAACTGACCGGCATCCTGCGGCGCTGCACGGACGAACTGGCCGGCCTGGACGACGCGCCGCTGTTCGTCGAAGGCGCCGTTCACAATCGCGGTATGATGCGTTTCCACGTCGCTTCGGTCGCGGCCGATGCGGGTCGCGTCCATATAGCGCTCGCGCCCGAGACAGCTCTGTGCAAGCCGGCCCGGGCGTTCAGCCGGGCGAAAGTCGACACCGCCTGCTGCCGCGGTTCCACCGTTTCAACGGCCGCGCAGTGCTGCGAAAGCCGACCCATATAGCAGGGCGAGGCGGTCCGTATCGATCGCGTGGTCCGCATTCCAGGTCATCGAAACGCAGGCGGTGCGGCCCTGATCGTCGGACGCCTGTGTGGTCAGGTTGAGGACACCGTCCTGGCTGCCTCCCTTATAGGCCACCGTGCGCCAATCTGCGGCGGGCACAACGCCCGGATTGATTTGCGCGATGTCCAGGTCGGCCACCCTGTTCATCCAGGCACAGAGCGAAGCGGTCGACAGAAACCATTCCGCTTCCTCCAGCCAGGGCCCGGACGCGCGTTCGGGAGGCGGCAGCGGCGCGTCCCGCAGGTCGGCCAGAATCGTGCGGCGTGTGGCCGGGCCGGCGGCGGCATAGCGATCGTAGAGGGCGCCGTCCGCCTTGAGCTGAAACATCTCTCGTGTCGTTAGGAAGGGCACAAGACCGCTGGACCGCTCCAGCCGGTCGCGGCCGACCACGTCGATCAGCAGGTCGGTGGCCGTATTGTCGCTTTCGGCAATCATGGCGGCGGCCAGAGTGTGCAGCGTCATAGGCGACCCGACAGGCATGTTTTGCAGCCGGCCGGAGGGCAGCGACAGGTGCTGCGGCTGCAGAGTGACCACATCGGCCCAGCGCGCGTCGCCGGCCTCGATCATCGCGCGCAATTCGGCCAATACGATCAGTTTGAAGGTGGAGCCGACCGCCAGCGGCCGGTCGGCCGCGTGACCTGCGACGCGCGCGCCGTTCTCATAGATCGCATAGGAGACCGCGCCGTCGAACATCCGTATCTCGGCCAGAACGTCGTCGAGCGTCGCGTCCAGGCGGATGGGCGGCTGGAACAATAGGCCGCTGATCCTGCCGTCGGCGTCCCGGTGGAGACGTATCGGAACGCCGCAGCGCGCCGTGCGGATCGTGTAATGATGGTCGGTCGAATCCGCCACGACGGTTTCGAACGCGCCGCAATCCTGCTTCAGATCGGTAAGGATGGATTCGACCCGGCGGAAGGGAACCGATTCCAGGAAGGATCGACCGAAGAGTGTTTCGCTGTCTGCGGGCGTCTCCCACAACGCCCGCAACAGCGCATCGTCGCTGAGATCGGTGGCCGTTGCGTTGGATGCGCCTGCGCCCGTAGTCGCCATCGCGATCAACCCTATCAGCGGTGTCAGACGCATCCGCAATGCTAATCCGAACTGTCGGGCCGCCGTTCCACCGTCCAGCTTGGATCGGCGCGCATGACGTCGCGCAGCGTTCGCCGGGGCGTCTCGGAACCATCGGAACGCGTCTGGGCCGCATAGACCGGTCCCGGATTGTCGTAGAGCACGCCGGTGGCCATCGGGAAATCAGGGTTCTCCATGCGGGCGAGCAGTCCCGCGAGATTGCGGTTGGTGGCGTCATGGGTGAGCGCCGCGTCCTCATTTGTCGACAGGTCCGCCGTTATCAGGCCGAGGCTCCGCGGGTCGAACGCAATGCCGCGCGTGTTCCCGGTGCCGAAGCGCAGCGGCGCGCCGTGCTGCACCTGGATCTGGTTGTTGGCGCTGTTGGCTTTCGAAGTGAAACCCTCGAAAACATCCTCGTTGAAGACGATGCAGTTCTGGAAGATTTCGACGAAGGCCGCGCCTTTGTGGGCGTAGGCGGCCTTGAGCACCGCGACCAGCTGTTTGATCTGGGTGTCGACACCGCGGGCAACGAAGCGCGCGCCGCAGCCGAGTGCGAAGCGGCACGGATCGACCGGCTGGTCGATGCTGCCGGCGGGCGATGACGGCGTGCGGGTCGCCAGATGCGAGGTCGGCGAATATTGACCCTTGGTCAGGCCGTAGGTCTCGTTGTTGAAGAGCAGGATCTGACAGTTAAGATTGCGCCGCAGCAGATGCAGCAGATGATTGCCGCCGATCGACAGGCCGTCGCCGTCGCCGGTGATGATCCACACGTCGAGATCCCGATTGGCAAGCAGCATGCCGGTGGCGACGGCCGGCGCCCGGCCGTGAATGGTGTGAAAGCCGTAGGTGTCGATATAGTAGGGAAAGCGCGACGAACAACCGATCCCGGATACGAACACCGTGTTCTCGCGCCGTGCACCGACCTCCGCCAGCACCGTACGCACCGCCTTCAACACCGCGTAGTCGCCGCAGCCCGGGCACCAGCGCACCTCCTGGTCGGTGGCGAAATCGGCCGCTGTCAGGGCCCTTGCTTCGGCTTGATCATTCATTGCCTGTCTCCGGACGCGATCGGATCGCCTCTTCGATTTCATGGACCTGGAAAGGCCGGCCGGTCATCTTGCTCAGACCCTCGGCGCGGGCGCAGCCCTCGGCGCGCAACAGTCTGACGAGCTGGCCGTCATTCATCTCCGGCACGAGGATGCGGTCGAAGCCCTGCAGCAGGTTCGGCTGATTGGCGGCAAACGGCCGCAAATGGCGCAGGTGAATGTGGGAGACCCGATAGCCTTGCGCCCGCATATTCGTCACCGCCCGCGAGATCGGGCCATAGGTCGAACCCCAGCCGACCAGGGCCAAGTCCCCTCTCGCCTCGCCCTGGTCGGGCTTGAGCGGTGGGATCGTCTTGGCGATGCCGGCAACCTTTAGGGCCCGCATATCGGTCATTTTCTGGTGGTTCTCCGGTTCATAGGAGATATGCCCGGTATCGACATCCTTTTCGATGCCGCCGATACGATGCTCGCAGCCGGGCGTTCCCGGCGCCGCCCAGACACGGGCGAGCGTTTCCGGATCGCGCCGATAGGGATTGAAGTCCTCGCCGTTGCCGTGGCGCGGCTCCGCGATGCGCGGCAGGGTGTCGAGATCGGGCAGCGCCCAGGGGCTGGAGGCGTTGGCGACGAAGCCGTCGGACAGCAATAGGACCGGGGTCATGTAGGTCAGGGCAATGCGCACCGCCTCGATCGCCATCTCGAAGCACTCCGCCGGCGAGCCGGCCGCCAGCACCGGCAAAGGGCTTTCGCCATGGCGGCCGTAGAGCGCCTGATTGAGGTCGGACTGTTCGGTCTTGGTCGGCATGCCGGTCGAGGGGCCGGCGCGCTGGGTATTGACGATGACCAGCGGCAATTCCGCCGACACGGCAAGACCCATCGCTTCCTGTTTCAGCGAAATGCCGGGGCCGGAACTGGAGGTGACGCCGAGGCCGCCGGCGAAGGACACGCCGATGGCGGCGCAGATGGCGGCTATCTCATCCTCGGCCTGGAAGGTCCTGACGCCGATGTCGGAAAGCCGCGCCAGCGTGTGCAGCAGCGGCGAGGCCGGTGTGATCGGATAGGAGGAGAAAACCAGATCCCGGTCCGACAGCTCGGCCGCCGCCGCCAGGCCCCAGGCAAGCGCCTCATAGCCGGTGACGAAGCGGTAGGCGCCCGGCTGAGGATCGATGCGTTCCACCTCGTAGCCCGCGGCCTCGACCGTCTCGCCATAGGCGTGGCCGGCATTGAAAGCGGCGATGTTGGCAGCCGCGATCTCTGGTTTGTCGGCGAATTTGCGGTTCAGCCATTCGATGGTCGGCTGCCGGTCGCGCCCGTACATCCAGTAGACGAGGCCGAGCGCCCAGAAATTCTTGCAGCGCAGGGAGGCCTTTTTGTTGAGGCCGGACGCGGCGACGCTTTCCAGCGTCAGCTTGGATATGTCCGGCGCTATCAGTTGGAAATCGTCGAGTGTGCCGTCCTCGAGCGGAGAGGTCGCATAGCCGGCTTTAAGAAAAGTGCGCTCGTTGAAAGTGCCGGCATCGATCAGCACGATGCCGCCCTTTTTCAGGATATCGAGATTGGTTTTCAGCGCCGCCGGGTTGAAGGCGACCAGCATGTCGGCCTCGTTACCGATGGTTTTGATCGGCCGGCCGCCGAAATGCACCTGATAGGCGGAAACGCCGTAGGGCGTGCCGACCGGCGCGCGCACTTCCGAGGGATATTCCGGAAACGTCTCGAGATCATTGTCCGACAGCGCGCTGGCAAGGCCGAGCTGAGTGCCGATCACCTGGATGCCGTCGCCGGAATCGCCGGCCAGACGCACCACAACAGTCTCGACTGAGGGCCTTTCGGGAAACGCTGAACTCTTCACATCTGGACCCATCGCCTGCCATCTATCCGAACCGGGCGGCACACTGCCCTTTTAAGCGTTATAGCGCAGCAACACGGTCGTGAGTACTGTCAAAGCAAAGATCCGTCCGCGCCGCTGGTGGGTTGTGGCTATGTGTTGTCGCGTCACGGTCCGGCAAGCAGGTTCCGGGCGTCCCGCCACCATGTCCCGACCAGTTCGCCCGCCGGCACGTCGCGCGCCATCCAGGCCGATTGTCCGGCCCAGGCCTGCATGCGCCCGGGATGGCCGTCTTGCTTGGCTGCTTCGCGCATGGCGCCGGTCAGGCCGCGCTGCACCGGATAGGGTGCCGGTTCCGGCGCATCCGCGCGTGCGGCTGCCAGCGCGTAGTCCGTTGCGATGCTGCGGCCGAGCCGGCCGGAAAAGGCGCGGGTCAGGATCGTATCGTCCGGCCGGGTGCGGCCGATCGCCTCCGCCCAGGCCGGCGGTAGTCCGGCCTCCGGGCAGCGCAGAAAGCCGGTGCCGATCGCCACAGCCGAGGCGCCGAGCAGAAGGGCTGCCGCGATCGACCGTCCGTCGGCGATGCCGCCGGCCGCGATCACCGGAATGTCGACCGCGTCGGCAACGGCCGGGATCAACGAAAACAGGCCGACCAGCTTCAGTTCCGCGTGTTCGGGCTTGAAGCTGCCGCGGTGTCCGCCGGCCTCCATGCCCTGGGCGAGGATCGCGTCGGCGCCGGCGGCCTCGGCGGCTTCCGCCTCGGCGACGGTGGTCGCACCGGCCACCCATGCGATGCCGGCCTGTTTCATGCGCGCGACGAAATCCGGCGGATAAAGCCCCATCACCGAGGAAATGACCGGCGGGCCGGCGGTCAGCATGGCCTCGCATTGGGCGTCGAAATCCGGGGGCGTGGCGTCGCCGGCCTCGGCCGGAACTTCCGGACCCCATTGCGCGAGAAAGCCCCGCAGAGCGGCTTCGGCCTGTCGGTCGCGCGTCGGCGGCCTGCCTGGGATCCACAGATTGAGTTGGAACGGGCCGTCGCTGCCGGACCGCATCCCGTCGACCCACTCATCGATAGCCGCCGGCGGCATCAGCAACGCGCCGCAGGCGCCCATGCCGCCGGCATTGGCCACGGCGATTGAAAGCGCCGGCGGGCAGGCGCCGGCCATTGGGGCAAGCAGGATGGGCACTTTCATCCCAAAGCTGGTGCAGAATCGTTCCGCGCGGGCCAGCGGAGTGTCGATAAGTCCACTGTTTTGCGGGTTCACAGCGTCATTTGGATCCATCTTCCTTCATCCCGTCGATCGCCGCCAGCGCGATGTTAGGCCAGTTGCGCGATGGATGGTAGGGACCGTCGCGGCCAAGGCGTGCGTAAATCGAAGGGCTGAAGGAAACGACCGCCGCGGCGTGGTGACGCGTGGTTCGAAACGCTGGACCTCGACCGTGTTCTGCTGGCAAACTCGCGCGACCGGTGCCGATGCCCGCGGGGAGGCGGAATGTGCGCCGCGAAATGCATTGGGAGGATGTCCATGACGCATGACTACGTGATCGTCGGCGGCGGGTCGGCCGGCGCAACCCTGGCGTCGCGGTTGAGCGAGGATCCGTCGGTCAGCGTCTGCCTTTTGGAGGCGGGCGGCGACGGCCGGGACATGCTGATCCGGGCGCCGGCCGCCGTGGTGGCGATGCTGCCGGGCCGGCCGAAGATCAACAACTGGGCCTACAGCACCGTTCCGCAGCCGGGCCTGGGCGGGCGTCGGGGTTACCAGCCGCGCGGCAAGGCGCTCGGCGGCTCGAGCGCCATCAATGCGATGCTCTATGTTCGCGGTCATCCCGGCGACTATGACGACTGGGCGGCGCTTGGCTGCGATGGCTGGTCGTGGGACGAGGTGCTGCCCTATTTCAAGCGGGCGGAGAACAATGCGCGCGGCGGCGACGCGCTGCATGGCGATGCGGGTCCGCTCAACGTCTCCGACCAGAAAAGCCCGCGACCGATTTCGCATGCTTTTGTCGAGGCGGCCGGACAGCATCAGATTCCGCATAATCCGGATTTCAACGGCGCCGAACAGGAGGGCGCCGGGCTCTATCAGGTCACACAGTTTCACGATGCAGGCCGCAACGGCGAACGATGTTCGGCGGCGGCGGCCTATCTGCATCCGAACATGGACCGCGAGAACCTGACGGTTGTGACCAAAGCCCATGCCAGCCGGATTGTCATGGACGGCAAGCGCGCCGTCGGCGTCGTCTATCGCCGCGGCGCGCAGGAAGAAACCGTCCGTGCCGCGCGCGAGGTGATCCTCAGCGGCGGGGCTTTCAATTCGCCGCAATTGCTGTTGCTCTCAGGCATTGGGCCTGCCGATGATCTCAAGCGTCACGGCATCGATGTCTTGCATGATCTGCCGGGCGTCGGGCGCAACCTGCGCGACCATCCCGACTTCATTCAGGCCTATCGTTCCAAAAACACCGATCTGTTCGGCATTGGTGGCGGCGCCACCATCGCGCTGATCAAACATATCATGCAGTGGCGTAAGGACGGGACCGGTATGCTGGCGACGCCGTTCGCCGAGGGTGGGGCGTTTCTCAAGACCGACCCATCGCTCGACCGCCCGGACATCCAGCTGCATTTCGTCATCTCGATCGTCGACGATCATGCGCGGAAGCTTTATCGGGGCTACGGTTTCTCCTGCCATGTCTGCGTGTTGCGGCCGCATTCCGCGGGCCGGGTGTTCCTGGAAAGTGCGGACCCGACGGCACAGCCGGGCATCGATCCGCAATTCCTTGCCGACGACCGGGATCTCGACGTGCTCGTCAAAGGCGCCAAGCTGACACGGTCGATCCTGGAGGCGCCGGCGCTCTCGCCCTATCGGCACGAAGAGATTTATACGCAAGACAACATGAGCGACGCCGAATGGGAAAGCCATATCCGCGCCCGCGCCGATACGGTCTATCATCCGGTCGGAACCTGCAAGATGGGCGTTGACGACATGGCTGTGGTCGATTCGGCGTTGCGGGTGCGCGGGGTTGAGGGGCTTCGCGTTGTCGATGCCTCGATCATGCCGACGCTGATCGGCGGCAACACCAATGCGCCGACCATCATGATCGCCGAAAAGGCCGCCGACATGATCCGCCATGCCAACGCGGCCTGAACATCACGGCAAGGCTGTGTCCTTCGCGGCGACGGGCCGGCCGGCGCGGGGGCGCCTCGCCTCGCGATGGATCGTGAACACAGCCGCGCCGACGATCAGCGCCGCGCCGGCGAGCGTGTAAGCGTCAGGCCATTCGGAGAACAGGAGATAGCCGAGCAGCGTCGCGTAGATGAGTTTCATATATTCGATGCTGGAGACGAGGCCGGCTTCTCCGGAACGCAGCGCATACACGCCGACCCATTGTCCGAGCGACGAAATCAGGCCGATCGCAACCATCAGGATCAGTCCGTCGATATCCGGCGCGACCCATAGCCAAGGCATCGGCAGGCCGGCCAGCACGCCAACGAAGATCGCCTGATAGGCAAGCAGCGTCGGCGCGCTCTCGGTCTGCGACAGTTTGCGCACGCCGACCATCGCAAAGGCGACGCCGACCGCACCTGCCACGGGGATGAGCGCCTGGATATCGGCAATACCGGAAGGGCTTGGGCGCATCACCGCCAGCACCCCGGCAAAGCCGACGCAGATGGCAGCGGCCCGCGGCACATGAACGCGCTCGCCGAGCAGAGGCACGGCCAGCAGGGTGGTGAAGAACACGGAAGAGAACGCAAGAACGGTGGCCATCGTCAGCGGCAGCACGGCGACAGCCCAGAAACCGCAAACCAGCGCAACGAAGGCGCCGGTGAGCCGCATGGCGTGCAGTCCGATGCGCCGCGTTCTCAGATTGTCCGGGAAACCCCGGACAATCGCCGGCGAGACCACCAGAAACAGGATTGCCTGCCGGATGAACAGAATCTGCAGCACCGGGTACTCGGCGGCGGCGAGCTTTATCAACGCCGCCGCGGTCGAAAACATGGCGGTGCCGACAAGCGCCAGAAGAACGCCCTTTAGATTGGGTGACATCACGGAAATCCGCTGAGTGCCGGAGGATCGCGGTTGAAAGTGGTATGCTACATTGGTACCATGGTAGATGCCAACTGTAAACGCTTCTGAGAAAAGACAGAGCCGAGAGATGAACACGCCGGACAAAAAGATCGAACGGGTGCAGACGGGCGTAAGGCTGGAAAAGCGGCTGCTGAAAGTGCTGAAGGCCGTCGCCGCGCATCACGACATAAGCCTGGGTGACCTGCTGGAAGGCATTGTTTTGCATTCCTTCGAGGGCAGAAGCCCTTTCGGACCGCAATCGCGCGCCTTTATCGATGTGATGCGTCAGGCCTATGGTCTGGACCTGACAGCGGCCGACAGCCATCGACTGGTAGAAGAGGCATAAGCCGATGGAGCGATGAGCGATGATCGACGTCATTGTCAATATCGATGTGCCGGATCTGCCGGCAGCCAGGCGGTTCTACGAGGACGGTCTTGGCTTTGTCTTTGAACGACGTCTCTTCGAAGGCAGTGTCCTGGAATTGAAAGGCGGCGGCACGGCCGTCTATCTGATCGAGCGCGGTGCGGGATCGATGGCGGTTCCCGGGCGTGGCATCAAGCGCGACTATCGCGACCATTGGACGCCGGTGCATCTCGACGTCATTGTCAAGGACATCGATGTCGCGCTCGAGCGGGCGCTCGACGCCGGCGCGACCCTGCCCGGATCGGTTTCGGATTTCGACTGGGGCCGACTTGCTCCTCTGCGCGATCCATTCGGGCATGGCGTCTGCCTGCTGCAGTTTCGTGGCGGCGGCTACGACCTCGTGGAGGGATAGCCGCCCGCCGGCATGCAAAACGGCTCAGCTGTCGAGGATCATCTCGAAGCCGCCGAAAATCAAACGTTTGCCGTCGAAGGGCATCGGATTGACGTCCGGCTGCATGCGCGGATCTTCCATGATCTTTTTCATGCCCTCGTCGCGTATTTGACGGGACGGCCAGAGCACCCAGGAGAAGACGACCGTTTCGTCCGGCTTGCATTTGACCGCCATCGGAAACGAGGTAACCTCGCCGTCCGGGACGTCGTCGCCCCAGCATTCGACCACCTTGGTTGCGCCGTGTTCCTTGAAGATCACGGCGGCATCCTCGGCATGTTTTAGATATTTTGCGCGGTTTTCCGTCGGCACCGCGGCGACAAATCCATCCACATAGGTCATTTCGCAGTCTCCTCTGTTGTCTGTTAATTGCCCCGATAGGCCGCTTCGAGCGCCGCGCTATCGAGTTTCACCATGCCCATCATGGCGGCCATCATACGGTCCGATGCGGCTTTGTCGCCGTCTGTTAACATCGATTGCAGCGTTGCCGGAACGATTTGCCAGGACAGCCCGTAGCGGTCCTTCAGCCATCCGCATTGCTGGGCGCTGCCGCCGTCGAGCAACGCGGCCCACAGGCGATCGATCTCGTCCTGCGTCTCGCATTCGACCACCATCGAATGGGCCTCGTTGAACGTCACATGCGGGCCACCGTTCAGCGCCATGAAGGGGCGTTCCGCCAAGTCGAAGGTGATCGTCAGCGCCGTGCCCTCCGGCATCGGCGCGCCAGCGCCGTAGCGCGTGATGTCGCGGATGCGGGAGTTCGGCAGAAGCGAGACGTAGAAGCGCGCCGCCTCCTCGGCCTGGCTATCGTACCAGAGACATGTCTGAACCGTGGTCATCGTCTATGCCTTTCCCGTCAGTTGCGTGGTGTCGTACCAGAAGACTTCCCAGATATGGCCATCCGGATCGGCGAAGGCGCGGCCATACATGAAGCCGTGGTCCTGCGGATCGCGGACCGTGCCCGCGCCATCGGCATGCGCGGTGTCGCAGAGCCGGTCGACCTGTTCGCGACTGTCAAGCTGAAGGCAAACGAGAACTTCGGTCACGGCGTTGGCGTCGGCAATCGTCCGCGGGATGAAGGCGGCGAACTTCTCGTGCGTCAGCAGCATCGCGAAACAGGTCTCGCTGATGGTCATGCCAAGCGCCGTGTCGTCGCAGAAAGCGTCGTTGAAGGAGAATCCGAGCGCTTCGAAGAAGCGCCTCGAACGCCGCAGGTCGGCGACCGGGAGGTTGATGTAGACTCTAGGGTTCACAGCGCACTCCGTGTGTCCGCCATGGTGTCGAGATAGGGTGCCAGCGCCTCGAGTGTCTCGCGCCAACTCACCACATAGCCGCTCTCCGTCGCCGCCTCGCGCGCTTCGGCGGAGAGGAAGCGGGCAATCAGTGTCAGCAGGGTGCCGCCGGCATCGTCCTCGAACAGCACCGTGACGACGGCGCGCGGCGGCAGACCCGCGCCGCAGGCGTCCGTCGCGTCAGCATCGCCCTCGATCACCAGTTTTTCGCCGGCAATCATTTCCCTGATCACGCCCTTGCTCGGATGTTCGCTGCCGTCGGGCGCGCGCATCGCGACATGGAACAGGCCGCCGACTGTTGCCTCGATGTCGCAGCGCGTCTGCTCCGGACCGAACGGGCCCCACCAGGCGGCAACGTGATCGGGATCGGTCCACACTGTCCAGACAAGGGCGCGAGGCGCATCATACCGTCGTGACAGGGTCAAGGTTTGGTCGCTCACGGGCGTGCCTCCGTTTCGAGCGTGGACAGATAGGTCGCAAGCTTGTCGAGCGCCGAGTTCCATCCGGGCAGGACACCCATCTCCTCATGCCGGCGGCGCAGCGCCGCAGTGCGGTGCGACAGATGCAGTGTGAGGCGGGTGGCGTCGCCCAGGCTTTCGAACGTGACCGTCATGACGGTGCCGGTGGGTAGGTCGCCGCCGTCCGGCGGTGTGTAATCCGGTCCGAACTCGTCGGTCGTGACAAAGCGTTCGGGCGGTTCGATGTCGATGAACATGCCCTCGGCCGGATATTCCCTGCCGTCCTGGGCCACCATGACGTAACGCCAATGGCCGCCGACCCGAAACTCATGACGCTCGACCCGCGTCGTCAGGCCCTCCGGTCCCCACCAGGCGGCGATATGACGCGCGTCGGTCAGGACGTTCCAGACCAGCGGTCGGGGCGCATGAAACAGCCGGCTGATGATCAGATCGGTGCCTGCGGCGTCTTCCGATGTCATGTTCGTCCGCCCTTGTTCTGCAATTCATCCAAATAGGTGCCCAAGCGGTCGAACCGGCCTTCCCACACGGCGCGCAACCTGGCGAACCACTCCTCAGCCTCGCCCAGTTCCCGGGGTTTGATGTGGCAGGTGCGGACGCGACCCTTCTTTCGCGACAGAACCAGCCCGCTCTCCTCCAGCACGCGCAAATGCTGCATGAAAGAGGGCAGCGCCATGTCAAAGGGTTCAGCCAGCTCTTTGACCGAGGCCGGTCCGGCGCTCAGCCGCTGCACGACAGCCCGTCGCGTCGGGTCGGCGAGGGCGCGGAAAACATCATCGAGGGTGTGTTCTTGGTTAGGCATGTGCCTAACTTATTGGACATGGCGGCGATGTGCAAGATGGTTAGGAAATTACCTTAGTTTTAACGGTTCGTCATCCTGTAGCCGGGGCAAAAAAAGCCGGCGCAGTGTTTGATTTGCCTCAAAACCCTGTGCTGCAGACGGACTAGGCATGGGGCATGCCAGCGAAAACGAAAACCGAACTGATCGAGATCAGCCGAAAGGAGTTCGACAAGCTCCTGGCGACGCTCGACGGCATCGATGAGGCATTGGCGACAACGCCCGATCCACAGGATGGGATCACGATCAAGGACACCGTTCTGCACCGAGTGCATTGGGTGCATCTGTTCCTCGGCTGGTACCGCGACGGTGTGGCCGGTAAAGCGGTGAGCACGCCGGCGCCCGGCTACAAATGGAACCAGCTCAAGGCGTACAACGCGAAGCTGCGCGAGGAGACGCAGGACGTCGCATGGCCGGCGGCGCTGGATCAGCTTCGCAACGCCCATCGCGATCTCATGGGGCTCGTCGAGGACCTGGACGAGACCGAATTGTATGGGCCAAAAAAATATGACTGGACCAACAATTGGACGTTGGGTCGCTGGGCGGAGGCGTCCGGACCGAGTCACTATCGCTCGGCAGCCAAATATATTCGCACCGTCAGGAAGCGGCTCGTATAGAACCGCGGGCCGCGTCAGTATTTTTCCGGCACGTAGAGGTCCGTTGGCAGGATTTTTCGTTCGTAGTTCGGGTTGAAGACGCGCTCCGGCAGGGTGATTGGGTCGTGCGGCACCTCCTCGTAGGGCACTTGCGTCAACAGGTGGCTGATGCAATTCAGCCGCGCCCGTTTCTTGTCGTTGCCCTCGACGATCCACCACGGCGCTTCGGGAATGTTGGTGCGCTCCAGCATCTCCTCCTTGACCTTGGTGTACTGCTCCCAGCGGATGCGGGATTGCAGGTCCATGGGGCTCAGTTTCCACTGTTTGATCGGATCGTAGATGCGCATCAGGAACCGCAACTGCTGCTCCTGATCGGTGATCGAGAACCAGTATTTGATCAGTTTGATGCCGGAACGGGCGAGCATGCGTTCAAATTCCGGCACGTCACGGAAGAACTGGTCGACTTGGTTATCAGAAGCAAAGTCCATCACACGTTCGACGCCGGCGCGGTTGTACCAGGAGCGGTCGAACAGCATCATCTCGCCGTCGGCCGGCAGATGCGGCACATAGCGCTGGAAATACCATTGCCGCTTTTCGCGCTCAGTCGGTGCCGGTAGCGCCACGGTACGACACACGCGCGGATTCAGACGCTGGGTGATGCGCTTGATCACGCCGCCCTTGCCGGCCGCGTCGCGGCCCTCGAAAATGACCACCAGCCGGTAGTTGCTGTGCACGACCCAATCCTGGAGTTTCACCAATTCGGCCTGCAGTCGCAGCAACTCGCGGAAATAAAAACGCCGATCGAGGGTCGATCTATGCTTCAGGTCGGATATCTGGCGGAGTTCGCGGCTGATGCGCTCGTCGTCGATCTCCATTTCCAGTTCTTCGTCGAAACTGTCCTGCAGTTCCGCGTCGACCCAGCTTTGTTCGTCATCGTCCGGCGGTCGTTTCATCATCGTTTCGCTTCCTTCATGAGGTTCCGAGGCGGCCGCTTGTGCCATGGCCTCGGCTGGAATGGCCGGGACCATCCTGACGCTGCTGGTTGACATTTCCGTAACAGCATCCGTCCGCGGGCGAAGCTTTCGCCACACGCTGGCAAAAAGGCCCATGACGGTCTCCCGAATCGTTGGCTTGCCCATGTTCCGTCCGTTCCCGTCAGTTGGCCGGGTCTCGGTCGGCCGGATGGTTGATGCCGTCGAATACCGGCACGTCGGTCAGCTCGAACGGGTTGACGCCCTCCAGACAGCCGACATTGTAGCCGAATTGCGACGGATCCGAGCGCCGGCGGTGATGGGTGTAGGTGCCGCAGGCGGAACAGAAGTAATGTTCCGCAGTGTTGCTGCCGAACTGGTAGAGAGTCAGCCGATCGGCGCCCCTGACGATGCGCAGATTGCCTTCAGCAACCGCGGCTGAGATCGCGCCCCGCCGGCGGCAAAAGGAACAATCGCAGCGGCCGTAGTCTTCGATGCCGTTCGGCAGCGTGAGTTCCAATTCGACCGCGCCGCAGTGGCATGTCGCCCTGTGGATCGGTTCGACCTTCATAACAGCCGTTCTCCTTTTTATTGCTGACCCCGCCTGTTGGCCTTTCTTGCATCATGTCCTACCTAATATCCAGGCATTTCAGGATGTCAGACCCCGACAAACGACCTGGAGGAGATATCATGACGCAACCGCTGGCCCTGATCGTTGGCGTTGGCGACGGCCTTTCGGCGTCGCTGGCGCGGCTCCTGCAAGCTGAAGACTACCGGCTGGTTCTGGCGGCGCGCAATGTCGACAAGATCGCCGCGCTGGCGCGCGACACCGAGGCCGAGGCGGTTGCCTGCGATGCGTCGGAACCTGATGCGGTCCGCAGGCTGTTCGATGGGATCGATGGGCGTATCGATGTCGTCGTCTACAATCCGTCGGCGCGTCAGCGCGGCCCGTTGACCGAACTCGACCCCGAAGCGGTACGCCGCGCCATGGAGGTCACGGCCTTCGGCGCCTTCCTGGTTGGCCAGGCGGCGGTACGGCGCATGGAGGATCAGGCGGAAACGGACGCCCGGCGCGGCACGATCCTGTTCACCGGCGCGTCGGCCGGGGTTAAGGGATTCCCGCAATCCGCGCCCTTCGCCATGGGCAAATTCGCCCAGCGCGGCCTTGCCGAATCGATGGCCCGCGAGTTGCACCCGAAAGGCATCCATGTTGCCTGGATCAATATCGACGGCGCAATCCGCAACCCCGGCCGCACGGAACCGGCTGACCGGCCCGATTCCATGCTCGATCCGGATGCCATCGCCGCCAATTACCTGCATCTCATCCGACAGGATCGCACGACCTGGACAAACGAACTGGCGGTTCGCCCCTGGGTGGAGCGCTTCTGACGAATCATGCAAGGCGCTTGCCGTCGATCAGGTCACGTCCGGCACGAAGGTCTGGTCGGTGATCGGCGGGCGAATATAGCCGCCGGCCGATTGCCGTGGCGGTAGCTTGACGGCGGGCGGCGTCAGATCCTCGTACGGGATGAGGCTCAGCAAGTGGCTGATGCAATTGATGCGCGCACGCTTCTTCTCGTCCGCCTCGACCACATACCATGGCGCCTGCTTGATGTCGGTATGGGCGAACATCTCATCCTTGGCCATGGAGTACTGCACCCAGCGCTGACGCGATTCGACATCCATCGGCGACAATTTCCAGCGCTTGGTGCGGTCGTGAATGCGGGCCTGGAAACGACGCTCCTGCTCCTCATCGCTGACCGAGAACCAGTATTTGATGACGATCACGCCGGCACGCACCAACATGCGCTCGAATTCCGGACAGGAACGCAGGAATTCCTCATATTGCGTGTCGTTGCAAAAGCCCATCACCCGCTCGACACCGGCGCGGTTGTACCAGGAACGGTCGAACAGCACCATCTCGCCGGAGGTCGGAAGGTGCTCGACATAGCGCTGAAAATACCATTGGTTCTTTTCGCGCTCGGTCGGGGTGCCGAGCGCCACGATCCGGCAGACCCTCGGGTTCAGGCTTTCGGTGATCCGCTTGATGACGCCGCCTTTGCCGGCCGCGTCGCGCCCCTCGAAGATCACCACAACCTTCAGGCCTTTTTGCCGGATCCACTCCTGCAGCTTGACCAGTTCGATCTGAAGTTCCGCGAGACGGGTCTCGTATTTCTTGGTGCTGAGCTTCTTGCGCTTGCCGTTCTTGGCGTCCTTTTTGGGTGGTGTGATGGTCTCGGCGCCGGCCGCCGGTGGGGCCGTTCCGTCTTTTTTCAGTTCTGCTTCCATGGTCAACCTCCCCCTTCAGGGGCTGAAACGCCGCCGTTTTTCCTGCTTGCAACCAAACTATATCCCGTATCACCGCCGTGTGATAGTCTGCCCGTTCCAGGCAAGGCAGGAGGCCTATCCGATGAAGGTCGAGGGTATTTGGACCAGTGAAGTGTATAGCGCGTTCGGCTGGGACAGCCATGGCGTCTTCGTCCTTCAGGACGGCAACGTGATCGGCGGTGACCACCGACAATACACGATGGGCACCTACACCTTCTCCGACGGCAAGTTCACCGCCGATCTGAGGGTCCATTATTATGGTCCGCCGCGCACCGTCTATGGCGAAACCACGGAAGAGTTCACCGCAAAGATGTCCGGCAAGCTGAAGGATCATGTGATCGAGGGCTATATCGGCCGGCCGGACCGGCCGGAATACGACCTGCAGATGCGTCTGACCAAGCGCATGGACCTGCCCAAACCCACCCATCTGGGCTGACTTGATTCGCATCGATCAGGGTTCGACGCGTGATGCGGCGGCGTTTTTCGCTGAAATGAAACGGGCCATGGCCACCAGGCCGAGCAGGGCGATCGGCAGACATCCGATGAAGATCGTGCGGGCCACGAGATGCAGTTCCGACGGCGATGTCGCGTCCGCGAAACCCGCCGCATTGGCGAGGATACCACTAGTGGCGGCGCCAAGCGCATAGCCGAGACGGCCGACCGTCGGCAGCGCGCCGGACAAGCGTTCCACATCGGCCATGTCGGTCAGCGCGCGGGCGCGGCGGATAATGAAGGTCCAGGACATGCCGTAGCCGACGCCTTCCATTGCGGCGAAGACCGCGATCAGCCAGACCGGACCGTTCGGCACGCTGAAAACGAGGCCGGCGATGCTTACGAACACCAGGCTCATGCCGATGGCGATGTGGCGCCGGTCGAGCCGTTCGGGCGCGCCGGAAACGACGACCGCGGCGAGCGTCCAGCCGATGGCGATGGCCGCCACCACATAGCCGGCGGTCAACGCTGAGACGCCATGGATCGCCGTCATCAGCAGCGGCCCGTAGGTGGTCAGCCCCATGGCGGCGATGTTCATGGCGAGCACCATGACGAGCGCGGCGCCGAGCGGCGTTGCAAAGCTGAACGGGTTTTTCGGCAGCAGCCGGTTTCCGCGGCTACGGTCGTCGAGCCACAGGAAGGCGGCGAGACAGCCAAATCCCGCCGCCAGCAGGAGCGGCGTTCCCACCGCGGTGACCTTGATGCCGCTATAGGCGACCAGGACAACGCCGAGGCACAGGACGAGCAAGCGGACGAAAGGGACGCGGCCGGCCGCTTCGATCCCCGCGGGGCGTTCGGTTACACGGATGCCGAAAAACACCCATGCGGCCAGCAGCAACGCCTGCAAGGCGAAAAACACGAAGCCGAGCCGCCAGGTCGCATAGGTCACGAAAGCGCCGCCAATCAGCGGTCCGAGAAAAGCCGACGCGCCCCACAGTGCCGAGATCGCCGCCATGGCGCGCGCCGTCAGCCGCGCCGGGAACAGAACCGCCACCGCGATGAAGCTCATCGCTGTGAGGCCGCCGCCGCCGAGGCCCTGCAGCAGCCGACCGAAAAGCAGGATCGTCATGGTCGGCGCGAGCGCGCTGATCAGGCAGCCGGCGGCGAAGACCAGCGCGGCCAGCGCCATCGGACGGCGCACGCCGGCCTTCAGCGCCAGCAGTCCGCTTGATGCGCCGGCGACGATCGAGCCGATTTCGTAGAGCGCCGTCGTCCATGCCACCAGCGCTCTGCCGCCGATGTCGGCGACGATCGACGGCAGCATGGTGGCGACGATCAGCCCGTCGGCGGCGTGCAGCCAGACACCGAGACAGACCAGGATCAGCGGCGACGCATATCGTCGGTTGAGGATCTCGGTCCAGCGAACGGAATCGTCTTCGACATTGACTGCCATGGAAGGGCACCTTAAAATAAGCTGAAGCTTAAAAAAAGCACAAACTTATTTAAAAGGCAATGCGGTGACCACGACCTCGGAAGAGAAAATGCTCTATCTGCTGAAAAGCCGGGGCGGCCAGACGGCGGCGGAAGCCGGCAAGGCGCTGGGCATCACCACGCCGGGCGCCCAGCAGCAGCTTGCCAGACTGGCCGCCAAGGGTCTGGCTCGGGCGCGGGACCGCAAGCAACCACGCGGCCGGCCGCGGCGCCATTGGACGCTGACCGAGGCCGGCCATGCCCGGTTTCCGGACCGGCACGCCGACCTGACGCTCGATCTGCTGCGCGCGACGAAAGAGGTCTTCGGTGCAGCGGGTCTGGAGCGGCTGATCAGTCACCGCGAAGCGCAAACGCTTGCGCATTATCGCGGCGAACTGGACCCGTTGGAAACGCTGGAGGCGCGTGTCGCCGGGCTTGCCGCGCTACGCTCGCGGGAGGGCTATATGGCGCAGTGGGAGCGGCAGGCGGACGGTTCGTTTCTGCTCGTGGAAAACCATTGTCCGGTTTGCGCCGCCGCATCCTTCTGCCAGGGCCTGTGCCGGTCGGAGCTCGAGATTTTCCGCGCCGTGCTTGGACCGCGGGCACGGGTGGTGCGCACGGACCACATCTTGAGCGGCGCCCGGCGCTGCGCCTATCGGATTTCGTCGGGCGGATGACGGCGCCGTTTCAAACGAGATGGCGAATCGCGTTGGCGTAATAGACCACCAGCGGCGCGTCGCCGGGCGCGATGCGCAGCAGGCCGTCCGGCCCCTCCTGGACGATACGGCGTAAGGTGAGCATACGCAGACCGACGTTGACCTCGTAGTCGCGGTCGCCATGGGCGATATGCACGTGGGCACCGTTGCGGGTCAGCCGATCGATAAGCACATTGACCCGGGCTTTCAGCGCCAGCCGGTCGAACGGTGCGTCGCCGGCGTCGACCAGCGCGCGCGCCACCAGCGAGACGGGCAGGGCCGGCACCAGCCGTCCCACCTCGTGCATCAACCGGTCGCCCAGCTTCTGGGTGAGTTCCATATGCTGGTCCTCTTCGGCAGCCGACCAATGGGCGACGCCGTTTTCGGCAAGGAACGCCGCCAAGGATATCGGTTTGCCGAAGGAGACGCTGGCATAGCCGAAACGGTGCCAGCGGCCGGCCAGCCGCAGGCGCAGATTCTTCCATAGGAAGGCGAGCGTCTTCGTCGTCCTTTGCGCCGTCGTCAGCGGCATATGGCCGTCCGCCGCGGCGGCGATCAGCGAACGGTCTTCCAGCACCCGGTCGTAATTCAGCCCGACCGGAACGAACACCGTGTCGTGACCGGCATGTTCGTGTGCCGAGAGAATATAGGAGATCAGGCCGAGCCGGACCGGCTGAAGCCGCCCATCGCGCGACAGACGGCCCTCCGGAAAGATCGCCTGGGTCACGCCCGCCTCGGTGGCCATGCGCACATAGCTCGCCAGCACCCGGCGATAGAGCGTATCGCGCGCGTCGCGGCGGATGAAATAGGCGCCCATCGCGCGGATCAGCGTTTGCAGAACCGGTAGCCGCGCCCACTCGCCGACCGCATAGGACAAGGCGGTGGAGGCCGAAGCCAGATAGGTGACCAGCACATAATCCATATTGGAGCGATGGTTCATGACGAAGACCACGGCCGAGTCCGGCTTGACGCCGGCAAGAGCGTCCGAATCGGAATAGCCGAGCCGCACCCGGTAGAGCGCCGTCGCCAGCCACCGGGCCAGTCGGGTACCAATGCGAAAATAGGCATAGGCGTTGAAGGCCGGCACGATTTCGCGGGCATGGCGTGCGGCCTCGTCCATGGCGACTTCGATCGGCATGCCATGCTCCTGCGCATGGTTTTCGGCGGCAAGCACCACATCGGGATCGTGGGCGACGCGATCGATCAGCACCCGCCGCCGGGTCAGGCCGAAGGGACGGATCTTGAGCTTGAGTCGGTGGTTGAGCTCGTCGATGGCGCGGTTGAGGCGGCGCCGAAAGAACCATCTGACCGCCGGCGTCAGCAGCCGGTCGACGATGCCGACCAGCGCCAGCGCGCCGACCATCACGACAAGCCAGACAGGCAGTTCGATCGTTTCCGACATGGCTTCTCCCCTTGCGGGAAACTAGCTGTTCGGTTGTTGTAAGTCGATTGCCGGCGTGCGGCCGTCTCCCTTTAGCCCTTTGCGAGGTTCGTTTGGTGTGCTTTGGCACGAACATCAGGGCTCTACAGGCTGTCCGGCCGCTCCACCGCTGCAGAAGAGCGTGCAACGCCGGGACGCCAGGGCAACGGGCGGGTCAGATAGAGAACCGGCACCTTCCAGATGCCATCGATTGGATGCGACCAGCTCAGGCATTCGATCGACGGGAAGAGCATCCATCGGAGCAGCAGAGCCCGCGTCCGCCAATCCGAGGCGCTTCCCAACAACTCGGACACGGACCCGCGGGCGCCCCTGCGCAGGCCGGTACAGGCCGCTTCGAACGCCCTCGTTTCTGCAGCCGCTGCGTCGCGTTGCAGATGGTGGAGAGCGGATTGGGGAATGGGCGCTTCCAATTCCTGCGCCAGATAATCAAGCATGGCGTAAACCGGAACCGGCAGGCGGCTTTCCGCGACAGTCTCGCAAAACAGGCGCCAATCCAGCATTCGTTGACTTTTGATAAGCAGAAACGCGTCGGCGACCCAGCTCAGGGAACAGCGCTGGGTGCCGCACGATGCGTGACCGCAAATGTGCAGGAGCATGTCCTCCGGCGCCAGCATTTGCCCAGTAAGGTCGGCGACGTTCAGCGGCCGGCGGCGCTCGAACATCTTCGCCAGAGGGGGTCGATAATAGGCGATACGAAGCAGCTTGCGGTGCAGCGCCACCTTGAAACCGGAGTCGTGCATCAGTATCACCGCCTGTTCCGCCGTTGCAGGTGACGTTTCGAACTCCATGAAGCCGTTTTGCGTGAGCGCGTTGATTGCCAGGTCCACCTGTGGCGATGAGACCAGCAGATCGAGGTCGTGGCAGTGGCGAATGCCCCAACCAGGGTAGGCGGTGGCAGACAGCGCTGCTCCTCGAAGCATGATGGCGCTGACGCGGCTCGTTTCGAGTGCATTGAGCGCAGCACGGCACACGCGCAGGAATGTGCGGTTGCGGAGTTGCTCATAGAAGGCCGCCGATCGCAAATAGGGCTGAAAACCCTTCTCGACCGGCGCCCCGCTCCTGCTCAGCGACACGTGAAGCAGCGGCAACATGCCGCGCAGTTTGTTCCAGTCGTCAACGAAGAGAGCCTTGGCATTCCCGGCCCATTCCTGCCACTCCTGCCAAGCCGCCCGGCATGTCTCGTCGTCCAACAAACACGCGCGAAGAAACAGCGTCTGTGGCGGTGTCGGCAAGAGCAGGCGCATTATGGCCCCAAGGCCTTCGCTCATGTCGATTTCTCCGCCGCCGCGCTCAAAATCTCGTCCACCCCAGCCGGCCCCGCGTCGAGGGCAAGGCCGTATTCCAGACGATAGCATGGAACGTGTTCGACAAGCTCGGCCAGCACTTTGAAACTGCGCATGCCGACATTGGGGATCTGCAATAGTGATCCCTTTGCCAATTCCAGCAGCGCTTCGCCCTTTCTCACCGGGCTGATGCGGGTTCCGGTCGTGTCGACGATACGTGTAAGCGCCATTGCTTCTATCCCGACTGCGGACCGCAACTGCTCCGAGAAAGATCGGTCAAGCATTGCCAGAGATTTGTGTTCGTCAGGTTGCCTTCCAGTATGAATGCAAGTGCCGGGAATGCCCAACCCCGGTAGATGCTCCGTTTGAAGAAAGGCGGAAGCGTAAAGGCTGTGGCCAAGGATGCGACCGCCTTCCGGTAGCGCTTCCAGGGCGACATAGTCCTCACCAACGAAATCGAAGCCCGAGCGCAGACAGCGCAGCGAAAGCGTGGTCTTGCCTGCACCGGATCGGCCGACAAGGAGTGCGCCGCGCCCGGCGCGGGCGACAAGGCCAGCGTGAATGACCGGTAAGTCATGGTCGCCCAGCCACTGCAGCAGCGGTAGAGTCAGCGGTTTGCCACGTTCGTAGATGAAGATTTCGGGATGCCAGGCAATCATGCCTAGGATGCGGTTTTGGACGCGGTCGAGACAGCTGAGCGTATTGGGCAGGTGGTGGGCAAGGAACCGTCCGTCATCCGAAGCGGAGACTTGCTGGAACCAAGCTTGCGATGGTGTTGTCCCGACGCGTTGGCCGGCGTTATCGATGATGTTCGCATCCCATAGATCGATTGTGAGATCGGCTTTGTCATCGGAAACGCCGGACGGCAACTCGAGATGGGAAAAGGGGCGCAGAATCTGCTCGCCGAGGTCGTTGCCGATAACGCGGATGCGGGTTCTTCTTCCGCCAACGGTGCAACAAAGCTCATATGTTCTCGCGCCGCTCGACCCGGCACGCACATAACCGGCCTCCAGATCGGAGAAGAGGCTCGGCACCGCATCGGGTGATGTATTCACATCCGACCCCGGATGTAGGCGGTAACGCCGCGCGCGGCCGGCGGGTTCCTCAGACCTAGTCACGTCACGTTCGCCTCTTTATCCAGCAAGTCGACGGTACAACGAGTCGTAGGCGGCAACGTGTCTTTCCAGGGTGAAATCCGCCAGGGCCCGTCGCCGCGCGGCCGACCCCATCGCCGCTGCTGCATCGGGACGACCCAAAAGATCGGCAATCGCCGTTTCCAGGACCTTCGGGTCATCCGGTGGCACCACCAGGCCGGTTTTCCCGTGATCGACGATTTCGGCAAGCCCGCCGGTGTCTGCCACCACCACGGGCCGCGCCATCAATGCCGCTTCAAGCGCAACAAGTCCAAAGGGTTCCCGGCGCGATGGAACCACGACAATCGTTGCCTGGTTTATCAGGGAGGGCACGGCTTGCCGGGAGACCTGGCCGGTGAATTTCACACGGTCGCCAATGCCCAATTCCGCCGCAAGGCGGCGCAGAGCACGCCCTGCGGGACCTTCACCCGCGATGACGATGCCCAGTTCCGGCCTGTCGCGAAGCAGCGATTGGCCGGCCTGCAGCACCAGATCGAAACCCTTGTGATGGAAGAGATTGGCCAGGCACAGAATGGAAGGCCGTTCGAACGGCAGAGGAGCCGGCTCCGGGGTGGGTTCGGCCGTTCCCGGATGGACGATGGAGGAGCGGTTTTCGATTTCGGGTAGCAGGGCGAGGCCATGGGCGAGCATCGACCTGGAAACCGCCGTGATCCAGTCGGCTGCCAGAAGCGTTTTGCTCAAGAGCGTCGCTTTGCGCGCGTGCGGAATGTCGGTGAAATGGTTGCTGGAGTGCAAGGTCACCAGCAGCGGGCAGGGGCGCACGCGTTCGGTTGCGAAGTGGAAGAAAACGCTCGGCCCAATTCCGTTGACATGCACGAGTTGCGGCGCGAATTCCTGCTTCAGACCCGCAACGCCGTCTCGTATTGCCGACAACTGGGAGAGATTGCGTTCCTGTAATGCGTTGGCGAAGGGAAAGCGGTGGACGGCAATCCCGTCAAGGCTCGATTTGGCCGGCAGGCCGGCTTCGGCAACTGTTGCCACCGCCAACTCATAGCCTCGCTCCTGCAAGCCATGCAAGAGCAGCTCAGCGGATGTCTGGATGCCACCGATGGATGGCCAACACGATTCCTGCCAGACCAGAACCCGCATGTCTCGTGCAACCACCATTGTTAAAGCCGCCGCCTACGATGCGTCGTCGTTGGAGTTTCGGGACTCCTCTACGCCGTCCCTTCGCTTCTTCAGGGAGGCGCGGATCGTGGACAGGAACTCGTCACGCGTTTTGAGAGCCTGGCGGCGGGTCAGGTTCTTCTCGTGCATTCGATGGAACACGAGCACATCATCGATATGCTCGATGACCACTCCTTTTTCCCGGGCGCGCAGGAACCAGTCCGCAGAGTCCGAATACCACAATCGCGCATCGAACGGGCCGACAGCGTCGAATGTTTTGCGTCGGGCCAGCAGCGTCATTGTGACATATCCCGGCAATTCCTGGCCCATTTTGGTCCGGCTCAAGCGGGCTTCCTCTTCCTTGAGTTCCGGAATCCAAAAATTGCGAATGCCGGTGACGCATGCTCCTATCTCCGGTCGGCTGGCGAAGCGCGCAAGCTGCCTGGCGAGTTTCTCCCTGTGCCAGAGGTCGTCCGCGTCGAGAAAGGCGATGAATTCGCTCCTGGCAGCCGCCAGACCCAGATTTCGCGTTGCCGGCGGTCCGGCGGTTTTTTGCGTGACGACGCGAACGGGTTCACCGTAGCTGGTCGCGATTTCTCGGGTGCGGTCGGTGGAGCCGTCATCCGCTACGATGATTTCCAGCGGCCGATGGGTCTGGTCCAATATGCTGTCCAGCGCTTCGCCGAGAAAGCGCTCGCTGTTGTAGGCCGGGACGATGCAGCTAACCTGCAGCTGGTTCGACATTCGACTCCCCCCAGGATTCTGTTACCGGATAGCCGTGACAATCGAAGTCGCCCGCTGCTTGGTCGACTTCGCGCAGCCGCAACGAATCACGCTAATTGCCTTCCGGAAAGGCGAGGGGCCTCGGCGCTTCTCCCGATCTGCGCCGCCGGTCGAGTGATGCCTTGATGACGCGGATCAAGGACTCCTCCATATCGCGGGTCATTTTCCGGACGCCCTCTTGCCATGAAAGATTCGATTGATGCATTCGGCGCGACACAAGCACATCAGGAAGCAGTTCGAACTTCACGCCGCATTCCCCCGCGCGCAAGAACCAGTCGAGCGGATCGCCGACATTCAGCGACGTTTCGAACTGCCCCACAGCGTCGGCCTCGAAAAGGCGCCGGCGGGCAAGCATCGTCACGGTGACGTAACCTGGCACCGGCTGCGAGAGCCGGTGGTCGCGAAAGCTCTCGGCTTCCTGCGCCAGTTCGGGGATCCAGAATGCCTGCAGATGGGTCACGCATACGTCGAGGTCCGGCTGCACTTCGAAACGCTCCATCTGCCGGGCAAGCTTTTGCGGATGCCAAAGATCATCGGCATCGAGAAACGCAATGAAGTCGCCCGCTGCCGACTGCAGCCCGAAATTGCGTGCGGCGGGAGCACCGGCATTGGGCTGGAAAAGATGCCGGACGGAATCGCCGTAGCCCTCAACGATGGCCGCGGTGCCGTCGGTCGATCCGTCATCGGCAACCAAGACTTGGATCGGGCGGTAGGTTTGCGCGAGAATGCTGTCGAGAGCCTCGCGCAGATAGGCCTCACCGTTGAAAACGGGCACGATGCAACTGACGAGTGGTGGAGCCATCCCGTCCGTCTCACCGGTCTCGACTTGTCTTCGGCAGATCTTCCAGGAGTGGCGGCGGCGGATCAAGCGCAAGCAGCGCACTCATGTCGTGATAGGCATTCAGAACCGGTGCCTCATAGGCTTGGCCATTGGCCAGATCGGCATTCGGTTCTTCGCCCTGTCTGACCGTCGCTTCGTCGGCAGCGACGACCAGGTCCTCTTTAAGCAGTTCTTCCAACGTGCGATGCACATCGGGTTCGACCTTTTCAGCTGGAGCTTTGTAGGCCGTGGTAATGGTCTCCACCATGTCGGAAACGGTGAGTTGGTTTTCCACCAGATGCCAAATCGCGCCGCCGACACCCTCCATACTGTAATAGGCACCGGTATCAAGGTTGATGAGAATAGCCTCGCCGTCGATCACCTTGGCGGCGACCTTGGCTAAATTCGGGCGAAAACGGGTATCTCTATCCAACTTGTTGCTCCTTTCGAAAATCCGGGGAACTCCGGTCTTGCGAATGCATGAACGTCGGTTGCACTGCCATTGGCTTTTCTCGCCGCAACGGGTCGGGCATTGCCAGAAACCGCCGCTCAGCGGAATACATGCCGCAACAGTATTCTTCCTCGGGGCAGAGAAAGGCCCCCAGTTCTTCATCTTTGCAGTCCGGGTCTAGCGCAAGGTAACGCAAATAGGGCGCCCATTTTTCCGACAAGCCGATTTGTCGTTTTCAGTGGACCAGCATGGCAACGATCGGAACCAGACGTTGGCGATATCCCGCCGAGTTGTGGTGGATCGAAAGCGAAGTGGTGATGTCGGGATCATCACGGAACACACGCAGCAATTTTGGGTTGCGATGCAGAAAACAGCCATTCGTTACGAGTTGCAGTTTGGCTTTCGGCCAATGACTGAGGCACTGAGGAATGAAACCCGGCAACCGGGTGGATCGTCGGTTCGCTGCCAAGCGGGGAGAAACCGACAGGATCCAGTCGATTGCGCCAAAGCGACACGCAACGATCAAAGTCCACAAATGAAAGTATGTCGCGATGTCCGTGATTGGGGTAATGCGAACAGCTTTCACAGTTTAGATTGTAGGCATGGGGTACATGGATCTCTAAGATTTCGATGCGTTTCATGTAACTTGTCGCCAAAACCTCGAATTCGCTCATTAATAGAAGCGATGTAATACTGCACTCAATAGTAGAGATGGCGCGATACCGCTTGCGACCCCAAATCATATTTGTAAAACAATAAGGTCTGGCAGTTGCAATATCAATAGGCTTCGGACGAGGGTATTGCGCCCCGGGTCGTGCCAAGACGCCTGAGACGAATTCGGGAGATCCGATGATTGAAAATCGCTCAGACCGAACGACGAATTCGCCAGGCGCAGACGGTTTCACCCGCGCATCTGCAGGCGGGCTGCCGGACGCGTTGTCAAGCGAGCTTCGATTGCTCGTTGACCTCTGCAGACACGATTACAGCGAATGTGTTTCTTCAACCGATGCTGTTGACTGGAGGAATTTCTGGCGGATTGCGGATTACAATGGCGTCTCCTTCGTCGCGTATCATCGTTTGTTCGACATCGATGATCGTCGGTTTCCGCTTTCGGGGGCCGATCTGGAGAATAGGCAACGGCTGAACAAGGCGCGATGCGTCATCACGGAAAGAATGGCCGTCGATGTCTCTGAACTTTTCGCGAGCGAAGATATTCGCTGCCTTGTTGTGAAGGGGCCTGCGTTGGGGCGTTTGCAATATGGCAAGAACTACTTTCTGCGAGCGGCCGGCGATGTCGACATCCTTGTCGACGAGCAGAAATTCGATGAAGCCGGAGAGATTTTGGAACGTAACGGATATTTGCGTCTGGCTCCCCGATTTGAACCACATGGTCGCGGCAAGAAGATGGTCAATGTCCTCATGCACGCGTTCAATTATCGATCGCGGACCACCGGTGTGCACCTCGACCTGCATCATCGCCTTTCTCACAATGCTCATTGGTTTGAAGCAGACTTTGACAGGCTTTGGCAGGGTCGCGAGCCGGTCAGATTGGGTGACGGTGAAGTAGCGACGTTAGGCCCTGCCGATCAGGTTGCCTATCTTTGTTCCCATACTGCCGATCATGACTATTTCAAGCTGAAATGGATCAATGATGCCGCATGGGCGTTGATGCGCTTACAGCACGACGGTACGCTGCGGCTTCCCGGGGAGTTGCGCTGCGCCGGGGCTGTTCCTTTGACCATGAACATCGTCTCCCGGCTTTATGGTCATGATTATCCTGCCGAAGGCGATGGCAAACAGAGCAGATTTATTCGGGCCCTGACCGAGCGCGCCATCTCAAGCATCGATGAGTCGAGGCCCATCCAACCCAACCGGTCGTTTCGGTCGCTGCGAAGGGAAATCGCTTCGGTGTTCGAGCGTGCTCGGCTTGCGCGATGGTTTCCGGCAACTTGGCACGACTTGCTGAGGCTGCTTAGCGATCCCCGCGATACCAGGTATCTCGGCATGGGGCCTGAGGGGCAGATTTTTTATGCAATGCTGGGACCGTTCTTTTCGGGCTGGCGCTGGCTAAACCGTTAGCGGGCTTGCCGCTTGCAATCTGCTCCGGCCGGCGGACTGCCGCCAGGAACCGAGACCGGGAAACGGAGCATGTTGGCGTCGATGGCACCTGCTGTGATGCTGCGAGAGTCGCTTGATCAAAACGGATGCTCTGGCCCAAGCAAGACCAATGCGTGACGGCCAAGACCCTTTAACAGTCAGGCGGCGTCGGAATCACGCAATTCACGGCGCAGGATCTTGCCGACATTGGATTTCGGCAGTTCCTTCCGGAACTCAACATATTTAGGGCGTTTGTAATTCGTCAGTCTCTTCGCGCACCAGCTCTTGACGTCCGCCTCGGTCAGGCCGGAGTCGGATTTCACGACGAACAATTTGACCGTTTCGCCGGAGCGTTCGTCGGGCACGCCGATCGCAGCCGCCTCTAGGACGCCCTCGTGGCTGACCGCCACTTCCTCGATCTCATTTGGATAGACGTTGAAGCCGGAGACCAGCACCATGTCCTTCTTGCGATCGACGATGTGGGTATAGCCCTCCTCGTCCATGTAGCCCATGTCGCCGGAGCGCAGGAAACCGTCATCCGTCATGACCCGGGCGGTCTCGTCGGGCCGGTTCCAATAGCCGACCATCACCTGGGGCCCGCGGATGCAGACCTCGCCGACCTCGCCCAGCGGCAGCGCGTTGTTGTCGTCGTCGCGGATATCGATATCGGTCGACGGCAGCGGCAGGCCGATCGAGCCCTTGAAGTCGGCGTCGTCGAACCGGTTTACGGTGGCGACCGGCGCGGTTTCCGACAGACCGTAGCCTTCAGAGATCTTGCAGCCGGTCAGGGCCTTCCAACGCTCCGCCACCGGCCTTTGAACCGCCATTCCACCGGCCAGCGTCAGGCACAGGTCCGAAAAGTCCAGTTTTTTGAAATCGGGATCGGCGAGCAGTGCGTTGAACAGCGTGTTGATACCCGGCAGAACGTGGAACCGGTGCTTGCCCAGTTCCTTGACGAGGCCGGGAATGTCGCGTGGGTTTGGGATAAGGACGTTATGGGCACCCTGGTCCATGCCCATGATGGCATTCACCGTCAGCGCAAGGATGTGATAGAGCGGCAAGCAGCAGATGTATGTCATGTTCTCCGGCAGCGGTTGCTTGCGCTTTAGCGCTTCGACCCACAGATCGTTCTGCGCGGCATTGGCGAGAATATTGCGGTTTGTCAGCATGGCGCCCTTGGAAACGCCCGTCGTGCCGCCGGTATATTGCAGGAACGCGACATCGTCCGAACCGATCTCGACGCGCTTGAAACCGCGCGCATCGGAGGCAAGTGCTGCGCCGAAAGGAACGTGGCTCGGCAGCGACCATTTGGGCACCATCTTCTTCAACCGTCGGACGACGACGTTCACCAGGTGACCCTTGAGGCCGAGCATGTCGCCCATGCTGCACACGCAGACGTGTTTCACGTCAGTGTCGCCGATAACAGGCTGCAGGGTGGCGGCAAAGTTTTCCAGAATGATAATCGCCTTTGCGCCCGAATCGCGAAGCTGATGCTGTAGCTCGCGCGGCGTGTAGAGCGGGTTGACGTTGACCACCGTGCATCCGGCGCGCAGCGCGGCGACGGCGGCAACCGGATATTGGAGGATGTTAGGCATCATCAGCGCAACACGGTCGCCCTTTTCCAGGCCGCGCGATTGCAGCCACGGGGCCATGCGGAGCGAACAGCTGTCGAGATCGCGAAAGGTAAGGGTCTTGCCCATGCAGGAATAGGCGGGACGGTCCGCGTACCGGGCGATGGCTGCCTCGACGAGGCCGGCCACGGACTCGTGTTGGAGCGGCCCGATTTCGGCGGGTGTGCCTTCCGGGTAGGACCTCAGCCAGATTCTGTCGATGGTCCGCCCCGGTGCGCTCTCCGAGTCTGTCGTCGTCATGTGTTTCTCCTGCGGCCGGCATGACCGGATCCGCCGCTCCAGATTGCAGATCTCAAGGCCCGACTGCTGTGCCGGCCTCATTTCCTGTCAGTGATGTCTCGGTTGCTCGGACGGTGCCGAGTGGCCGCTGGGATTACCGCTGCCGCCGCTGGGGCCTTGTGCCGTCGGGGCGTTATGGTCGGCGTTGTGCGGACCGTTGTATTGCATTGCAAAAACGTTGTAATTGGCGTTCGAAGCCGGTCAGATTTCGACCTCTTCCGAAAGTGTCCGGGCGTCTTCTGGAATCGCACCAGGATATCGGACTGTGCGGTCCACATGACGGTCGCGCCAATCCGGGTGGATGACGGCAATGCGCGGTCAGTTCAGCGGTTCGACAGTGATTTTGGCTTTGGCGGCGCGTTGCGCCGCGGCCCGTCCGGCAACCGCCGTTTTCGGCGCAAATAGCTCGATCTCCTGCGCCACGCCGGTCAGTCTGTGGCGGCCGGTGGTGACCCATTGGTCGGGTTCGCTGGCGGCGATTTCCGCCGTCACCAACGCGGTCACGTCAGCGCCGCGGGTCAAAGCCTCGATGCGGACGACTTCGTTCACAGTCGGTCCGATCACCGAAAAGGTCAGACGGTTTTCGACCCCGATATTGCCGAACATGACCTTGCCGGCGTTCAGGCCTGCGCCGAAGCGGATCGCAACGCGACCGTGCTCGGCACGCTCCGCGTTTTTCGTTTCCCGATTGGCCTCGGCCTTGCGCAGGGCGCCGGCTGCGGCGGCTGCCGCTGCTGCCCGCTCGTCGGCCGTCTCGAAGGGAAACACCGCGAGCACGCCGGCGCCGATGAAGTCAAGCACCTCGCCGCCTTGGTCCATTACCGCACCGGCGGTGCATTCGTAATAGTCGCCGAGCAGCGAAAGATAGTCGGCCGGCGTCATGGTGTCGGCCAGCGCGGTCGCGTCAAACAGATCCGTATACCAGACGACGGCCCGGGTCGCTTGTCCGTCGCCGCGCCGGATCGCCCCGTCGAGCACCTGATGTCCGGCATGGTTGCCGAGATAGGTCTCAACGATATTGCCGGCGATGCGTGCCTGAATCGCCGTTTTGCAGGCGATGGCGAAGCGGCGCTGAATCTCCTGGAGCGCGGCGATATCGTCCTCGGAGAAGCCGCCGGTGCGGTCCGAGGACCATGCCACCAGCACGCCGAAGCTGTGCTTGTTCATCACCTCGTCGGCGACGGTGCCGGTGGTGATCGTCAGATAGTCGGTCATGCCTTCCGCGGCCAGTTCCTCAAGAATGGGGAAATCGAGCCGCTTATCCGGTCCCTCCAGCCGTCGACGCAACATGCGGATGTCGTTCTGCATCATGTAATAGACAGGTGCCTGGAGAAACTCTTCGCCCCGCTCGGCCTGATGCCGAAATTGCGATAGCGTCGCACCGTCCTCGCGCTTCCAAAGCACTGTCTCGGCCTGAAACAGCGGATGTAGCGTCGGCCAGATCACCCGTGCGCGGGCCAGTGGCACACCGGCCGCATAAAGGCGCAGGCACACGGATTCGAACATGGCGACGATGTCGGGATCGCCCAGCGCCTGGTCGACCAGCCACTCGCCCATTTCGGATATCAGTGTCTTGTCGGCCATGGATGCGTCGTCTCCCCCGCCTGCGTGCCGCCTTATCTTAGTTCAAAATTCGCTTTCCGACGTCTTCTTCTCCCGGCACCGTGCGCATCGTCCGGCTGCTGTCCGGCGTTTTCGGTGCGAACAGTTCGATTTCCTGCGACAGTCCGACCAGACGGTGATGACCCGTGGACACCCATTGGCCCGGTTCGCTGGCGGCAATCTCGGCGGTCACCAGCGCATTGGCGTCCACGGCCTTGGTCATCGCCTCGATGCGCTCGACCTGATTGACGGTCGGACCGACCACGGAGAAGGTAAGACGCTGTTCGACGCCGATATTGCCGAACATAACGGAACCGGTATTAAGTCCGATGCCGAATTGGATCGGCACGAGATTGCCCGCTTTACGCTCGGCATTGACCTCTTCGCGCATTGCCTCGGCGTCACGGACGGCGGCGGTGGCGGCCGCCGTCGCTTTGCCGAATTCCTCGTCGGTTTCGTAAGGGAAGATCGCCAGCACCCCATCGCCGATGAAATCCAACACCTCGCCGCCATGACCGATTGCCGAGCCGGCGGTGCATTCGTAATAGTCGTTCAGCAGGTTGAAATAGGCATCGGGTGCCATGGTGTCGGCCATGGCGGTCGAATTGCGCAGGTCTGAGAACCATACGACCGCCTGCGTTTCCTGTCCGTCGCGCCGCTTGATGGCGCCGTCCAGAACCTGATGGCCGGCCTGCCGGCCGAGATAGGTTTCGACGATATTGCCGGCAATGCGTGTCTGGATGGCGGTCTTGCAGGCGACGGCGAAGCGGCGCTGGATCTTCTGGAGGGCGGCGACATCGTCGTCGGAGAAACCGCCCGGGCGATCCGAGGCCCAGGCGACGATCACGCCGAGCATCGCCCGGGTGCGCATCGTGTCCTCGCCCTCGAAACCGGTCATGATGGTGAGATAATCGGTCATGCCCTGTTCGGCGAGTTCGTCCAGGATCGGAAAGTCGATCAGCTTGTTCGGTCCCTCCAGGCGCCTGCGGATAGCCGACACATCGTGCTCGAACATGAAATACATCGGGCTTTGCATATAGGCCTCGGAGCGCTTGGTCTGGTGCGGGAACTGCTCGAATTCCGGCTTGTTGCCACGCTCCCAAAGCGCCGTTTCGGCCTGGAACAGCGGATGAAGGGTCGACCAAGAGATCCGCGCCCGCGCCAGCGGGACACCCGCCCCATAGAGCCTGTGACAGACCGAATCGAACATCTCGACGATATCCGGATTGCTCAAGGCCTGGTCGACGAGCCATTCGCCGATGCCGCTAATGAGTGTTTTGTCAGCCATGGGTGCCGCCAGCCTCCTGACATTGGTCACGGGAGCGCCAGCGCGAACGGCGCCATGGCAGCTCCTCTTGGTTTGTCCCGGATGGCGCGATGCGCGCCGTGGAACACCCGCTATAGATTGGCGTCGGCCCGATCGATTACAAGTGCCGCTTCCGCGCTCCTGACAGGCGATGTCAGGAGGCCCATCGCGCAGGCGCGGTCTTCGATGCCCGGGCGAAAGCGTCGGCGGACTTTGCCGAACTGGCCTTCCCGGCTATGGTGCGGACCGCCGACTTTCGTTGTCCGATATCGCCGGGAGCCCCTCATGCCCATCGCCGTCCCGCAGTCGATCGAAGAGTGGAACACACGCGGCGCCGACTATCTGCCCGGTCTCCTGGGGCTTCGTTTCGAGGTTGTGGAGCCGCGATCGGTGATCGCCTGCTTCGATGTCGAAAGGCGGCATCTGGCGTGGAACGGTTTCCTGCATGCCGCCTCGGTGGTGGCGCTGGCGGACACCTGCTGCGGCTACGGCACGATACGGTCCCTGCCGGATGGCGCCGAGGGTTTCACCACCATCGATTTGACCAGCAACTTCATCGGCACGGCGCGCAGCGGCGAGGTGACCTGCACCGCCACGCCGTTGCATCAGGGCCGCACGACGCAGGTCTGGGATGCCACCGTTCGCGCCGCGGAGAGCGGCAAGACCATCGCCCATTTTCGCTGTACTCAGATGATTCTTTATCCTCGCGCGTGAAGAGGATCGCTTATGGCAATTGATCGACGAAATCGGCTAGCCTGGGCCCGTGCACAAATAGATGGTGGGTGACGCGATGATCGGACGGTTTTTTCTCAGTGCGCTGCTGGCGCTTGCTCTTGGGGGCCCGGCGGCCGCCGGGGACCTTGATCTCGACTACCGGGCGGTGATGCACGTTCGCGATGTACACGGCATGGCAGTGCTCGACAACACTTCGCACCAGGTCGGCGTTGCCGCGTTCCGTGGCCTGGCGATCTTCTCCGATCAGGAGGTTGCCGTGCATCGCTATGACGGCTGGTTCGATCTGACCAACGGCTCTGGCGGGTTCCATGGTTATGCCCTGTGGACCTTCGACGACGGTTCGACATTGCGGGCGGCCTATTCCGGCACGGCGGAGAGCATCGAACCGGACGGCGCGCATGTCGAGGCTGTGTTCGAGCGGTTCTTCGGCACAGGTCGTTTCGACAAAGTCAGCGGCGAGGGCCGTTTCGACGGCCGCCGCCTCGATGCCCTCGACCATGGCGGCGGCACCTATCTGAAAGGCCGATTGCGGCTGACATTGCCCGATTGAGAAACGCGCGACGCGAATGGAACATCCATGCCCGAAAAGAGGCGCATGGAGCCGGCGCCGATCTGCTAAGGCATCATCATGTTGTTCGACCTGCCCGATGACGAAACGCTCTACGCGGCCCTGGTGCGCCGCGACCCGGCCTATGACGGGCGTTTCTTTGTGGGCGTGACCTCGACCGGGATCTTCTGTCGCCCGACGTGCCCGGCGCGCAAGCCGAAACGCGAGAACTGCCGGTTTTTCCACAGCGTCGGCGCCTGCCTGGAGGCCGGTTTCCGCCCGTGCCGGCGCTGCAATCCGCTGGCGCCGGCCGCGGACGCCGATCCGCTGATCGGCACGCTGCTTGGAGCGCTCGAACAGCAGCCGGGTCGGCGCTGGACCGAGGCCGATATCGTTGCGGGTGGGCTCGATCCGTCGACCGTGCGCCGCAGCTTCAAGCGCCATTTCGGCGTCACTTTTCTGGAGATGGCCCGCCTGTCGCGGCTGCGCGACGGTTTCGTCACCCTGTCCGCCGGCGGCCGCGTGATCGACGCGCAGCTCGATGCCGGTTTCGAATCGCCCAGTGGGTTTCGCGCCGCGTTCGCCCGTCTGTTGGGACAGTCACCGGCACGTTTTACCGGCAATGAGCAGCTGCTCGCTGATTGGATCTCCACGCCGCTCGGGGCGATGATCGCCGTCAGCGACAGGACCAGCCTTCATCTCCTGGAATTCGTTGATCGCAAGGCCCTGCCGGCCGAATTGAAACGGTTGCGGACAGTGGCGCGCAGCGATCTTGGGATCGGGCGGTTCGACCCGACGGCGCAGGTCGAAGCCGAACTGGCGGAGTTCTTCGACGGGCGGCGCCGGGTGTTCGATACGCCACTCACCATGCACGGCACCCCCTTCACCCGCACCGTCTGGGATGCTCTGCGGCGCATTCCGGCGGGATCGACGCGCAGTTATAGTGATATTGCGCGCGCGATCGGCCGGCCGTCGGCCACCCGCGCCGTAGCCCGTGCCAACGGCGCTAACACGATTGCCATTGTCGTGCCCTGTCACCGAGTAATCGGGGCCGACGGCGCGCTGACGGGCTATGGTGGCGGCCTGTGGCGCAAACACAAACTGATCGAGTTCGAGCGGCTTTACGCCGAGCCGGTCGTCGAAAGACCGGTTGCAGAAAGGATGGAAGCAAGATGACACAGAACGACAAGGCGCTGGCCTTTGCCGCCCTCCACAAGAAGGGCGATCCGCTGGTTCTCTACAACATCTGGGACGCTGGCAGCGCCCGGGCCATTGCCAGGGCCGGTGCGCCGGCGCTGGCCACCGGAAGTTGGTCGGTCGCTGCCGCCCAGGGCTATCCGGATGGCGAGGCGATCCCGCTCGATCTTCTCGAAACGATCGCCGCGCGCATCGCCGCCGCGGTGGACCTGCCGCTTAGCGTCGACTTCGAGGGCTCCTATGCGGTTGAGCCTGAGGGCGTCCAGTCCAATGTAGCGCGCATCATCGCCGTCGGCGCGATCGGCATGAATTTCGAAGATCAGATCGTCGGCGGCGACACGCTGCATGCGGCGGCGGATCAGGCCGGCCGCATCGCGGCCGCTCGCGCTGCCGGGGATACTGCGGGTGTCGCGGTGTTCATCAACGCCCGCACCGATCTTTTCCTGAAGGAACGGGATCGGAGCAAACATGCCGGTCTCGTCGACGCGGCGATCGAGCGCGCGACGCGCTATGCCGAGGCCGGCGCCAGCGGGTTCTTCGTGCCGGGGCTGGTCGATCCGGCGCTGATCGGCAGGATTTGCGACACGGTTGCGCTTCCGGTCAACGTCATGATGATGGACGGAGCGCCATCGATCGCGGCACTGGCCGAACTGGGCGTTGCCCGCGTCAGCTTCGGCCCGGGACCGTATCGTCAGGCGATGAAGGATCTTGTCGGCCGTTACGAGGCCGCTTTGGAAGCGACCTCGTAGACAGTCCTTCAAGGCGGCCGCCAGTCGCGGTGTCATGCCGTTTCGATGCGATTGCTTGATGGCGCGGGCTGATCGTCAGGCACCGTTCCCGGGTCCATCTTCGCCACCAGTTGCCAGCTTTGCCAGTTCTGCCGCAGGTGCTCGATCGATGTGGTGCCCGGAATGACAATGATGTTGGGTGAACGGCGCAGCAGCCAGGCCAGCGCCTGGCGCGGTTCGAGCGTTGCGCCCGGCCGCATCGGGTTTGCCCCAAGCGGGCCGTAGGGGATGAAGGCGATACCGCGTTCAGCGGTATAGTCGACGAGGTCTTCGGCACCGGTTTCGGCCATGTTGAACCGGTTCTGCACACTGGCTATCGGAGCCGTATCCAGAGCGCGGGCCAGTTGCTCGCTCGTCACATTGGACAGGCCGATATGCCGGATCCGTCCGTCGGCCTGCGCCTCGGCGAGTGCGGCCACGGAGACCTCGATCGGCGTTTGCGGGTCGACACGGTGCAGTTGGAACAGATCGATCCGGTCGCGGCGCAGATTGGTGAGCGCCCTGTCGATCTGATACAGGAGTGTATCGCGGGAGCCGTCGACCGTGATATTGCCCGGTGCCGGTTTGTCGACCCCACCCTTGGTGGCGATCACTGCCGCAGTGTCGCCGATGGCCTCGCCGAGGATACGGTCCGCGGTTTGCGGCCCATAGGCCCAGGCGCTGTCGAAAAAAAGTGACGCCCAGATCATAGGCGTCGCGCAGCAGCGTCACACCGTCGTCCCATCGCTCGAAAGGGCCGAAATTGCCGGGCTGTCCGGTGAGGCGCATCGCCCCGTAGCCCAGGCGGTTGACTGCCAGGTCGCCGCCGATCTTGAAACTATGCGGTGTCATTGTTGTCTCCTTGATTGCTTGTTCGCAAAAAATGTCCGTCTGGAGCGCTTTGCGCTAGATGACTTAAGTGGATATCTGTTATCCATATTACGTATGAGCAAAGCCCTTGATCCGCTGACCCTTCTTGAGACCTTTACGCGCATCTGCGACCGTGGATCGATCAGTGCCGCCGCCCGTGATCTGGGTCTTTCGCAAGCCTCCGCCAGCCGTCAGCTCAGGGCGTTGGAGGAGCGTCTGGGCATTCAACTGATCAGGCGGACGACTCATACCCTGGCCGTCACGGAGGCCGGGCTGGCCCTGCTATCGGACGCTCGCGGCCTGATTGCCGACTGGCAGGCCATTGAAGAGCGCCACGCAGCCTCCGCCGGCGTGGTCAAGGGACCACTAAAGGTTGTGGCGCCAGTGGCCCTCGGCCAACTCCACCTTGCCGAAATCGCCTTTGCGTTTCAGCGCGCGCATCCGCTCGTGTCGCTCACCTGGCAACTCGAAGACCAGGCGATCCGCTTTTCGGAGGTGGGCTGCGACTGTTGGATCCGCATCGGCCCGGTTCCCGACGACCGGCTGGTGGTCAGGCGCCTCGGTCGCGTGGAACGTCTGGTAGTGGCTCGGCCGGAGCTGCCGGGCGTTTCGGACTGCGCGGGCACGGATGACGCCGAGCGGTTGCCTTTCGTGGCGCTCGACCCCTTTGAGGGCGGACGCATCGGCCTTTATGGACCGGGCGGCGCCAGCGTCGAGATCGCGCCCGTCATCACAGTACACACCAATAGCATCTTCGCGCTGCACCGCGCCGTGCTGGCGGGCCTGGGCGCGGCGATCCTGCCACGCTGGTTCGTCGAAGGCGATCTCCAGTCCGGTCGGCTGGTCGACGTCCTGTCCGACTGGCGCGCGGCACGTTTGGACGTCAATGTCGCCTTTTTGCCGGCACGGCGGCAACCGGAACGCCTTCGGCTTTTTCTGCAGGCGTTGGAGCAGGGGTTGCAGGCGATGCCGGGTGTCGCCGCTGGAACGATCGAGCCGGGCTAGAGACCTTTCGTTTGTCCGCGATATGTGACCTAATCGGCGCGACCTGTCCGCCGGCAGTTTTGACGACCTGCGTGCCGGCTGACAGCGATAGCCATCGACGCAAAACCTTCGGAGCATCGGTTATGATCGAACGCATTGACACCGGAACCCGCATGAGCGCCATCGTCAAGCACAATGGCGTTGCCTATCTCGCCGGCCAGGTCGGCGACGCCGGCGACAGTGTGGCCGACCAGACCCGCACCTGCCTGGCAAAGATCGAGGCGCTTCTGGAGCGGGCCGGATCGTCGCCGCGGCACATCCTTCAGGCGATTATCTGGTTGGCCGATATGGATGATTTTGCCGAGATGAATGCCGTCTGGGATGCCTGGGTGCCCGCCGATCACGCGCCGGCGCGGGCCTGTGGCGGGGCCCGGCTGGCGCGACCCGAATTGCGGGTGGAGATCATCGTGACGGCCGCCTGCTAGAGCAGCACGGGCTGCCGCCGAAGCCGGCCGCTATTCCGAAATCAGCAGCAGGAAGGGCAGGTGGCCGTCATGTTCCAGGATCAGCGATCCCATGGCGGTTACCGCATTGCCGTGCTTGTTTTTGAACGACGCGTTGATCTCGTAATCGACGTGATGGTGGAAAATGTCCTTGTCGACATGTTCGAAAAACCGCCGAACCACCTGGTCCGCCGTCTGGTCGAACAGATTTTCGGGTGCCTGGAACGGATAGGAGCCGGCCAGGTCGCCCCTGGCGGTGTTCAGCATCTTGGCCTGGTATTCGTGCATCGATGTCTCCGGTGGGGATTGCAAAGCGGTCAGCCAAAACTTCCGGTGATGTAGTCGTGGCAGAGCTGCGTCTTCGGGCGGATGAAGATGTCTTCCGTATTACCCTGCTCGACCAGCTTGCCGAGATGGAAGAACACGGCGCGCTGGGAAATGCGTGCCGCCTCCTGCATGTTGTGGGTGATGATGATGATGCAGTAATTCTTGCGCAGATCATCGATCAGTTCCTCCAAATGCGCGGTTGCCACCGGATCGAGCGCCGATCCCGGTTCGTCCATCAGCAGCACTTCCGGATCGGTGGAGATGGCGCGTGCCACGCACAGCCGCTGCTGTTGGCCGCCCGACAGTTCCATGCCGGATTCGCCCAACCGGTCTTTCACCTCGTCCCACAGGCCGGCACGGACGAGGCAGCGCTCGACCAATTCGTCGGTTTCGGCCCGCTTGCGCACCAGCCCGTGCAACCGGGCACCATAGGCGATATTGTAATAGACCGAGCGCGGGAACGGATTGGGTTTCTGCGCCACCCAGCCGAAGCGGCGGCGCAGCACGGGCGGGTCCACCTGCGGGTGGTTGACGTCCTCCTCGTCGAGCAGGATGCGGCCCGTCATGCGGATGTCCGGGATCAGGTCGTTGGTGCGGTTGAGGCAGCGCAGCAGCGTCGACTTGCCACACCCCGACGGGCCGATGAAGGCAGTGACCTCCCGGTCGTAGATATCCAGATCGATATCCTCCAGCGCTTTTTTGGCGCCATACCAAAAATTGACATTGTCGATCTGGATCTTGCGTTTGTTGTTGACATCATGCGCTGCATGGTCGCTGACGCGAATTTGCTGCAGTGCAAGATCCTTCTCCGTGCCGACATGCCTCATGTCTGCCTTCCCCACCGTCTGTTTCGTTGACGGCACTGCCTATGCCATCCCTTGCCCGGCCGCGTCTTGCGGCAGATCAAATACCGGCGGCAATCGGGCTATTGATCCGCGGGCGGGTGCTGCTATCTAGCGTCCAGCAAGCTGCACGGGGACGCGCATGACCATCGACAAACTCGTTCTCGTACTGGGCGACCAACTGTCGACGAACCTAGCGTCGCTCAAGGTTGCCGACCGGACCCGGGACCGGGTTTTGATGGCCGAGGTGGCGGAGGAGGCGACCTATGTGCGCCACCACAAGAAGAAGATCGCCTTTCTGTTTGCGGCGATGCGTCATTTCGCCGAGGCGCTGCAGCGCGACGGCTGGACGGTCGACTACACACATTTCGATGCGCCCGATAACAGCGGTTCCCTGACCGGCGAGGTCGAACGGGCGATCGCCCGCCACGGGCCCGAAACCGTCATCGTTACGGAACCCGGCGAGTGGCGGCTCAGGCAGATCATGGAGGGCTGGCCGGGGCGCTTTGGCGTGCCGGTGCAGCTTGTCGAGGACGATCGGTTCGTCTGCGACCATGCGACGTTTCGGGCCTGGGCCGAGGGCCGCAAACAATTGCGCATGGAGTTCTTTTATCGCGAGATTCGGCGCCGCACCGGATTGCTGATGCGCGGCGACCGACCGGAAGGCGGCCAGTGGAATTTCGATGCCGAGAACCGCAAACCGGCGCGGCCGGATCTGTTCATGCCGCGGCCGAACCGGGTCGAGCCCGATGCCGTGACCCGCGAGGTGCTCGACCTCGTCGCCGACCGTTTCGGCGACCATTTTGGCGTGCTGGAGCCGTTCTGGTTCGCGGTGACGGCCGAACAGGCGCAAGCCGCCTTCGACCATTTCGTCGACCATTCGTTGGCGTCCTTCGGCGACTATCAGGACGCGATGCTGACGGAGGAGCCGTTTCTCTATCACGCCGTGGTATCGCTTTACATTAATGCGGGGCTTCTGGATCCGCTGACGGTCTGCCGGCGTGTCGAACAGGCCTATCGGCAGGACAGGGTGCCGCTCAACGCCGCGGAAGGGTTTATCCGCCAGATCATCGGCTGGCGCGAATATATGCGCGGCCTCTATTGGTTGAAGATGCCGGAGTATGCCGGCCTGAACGTCTTCGAAAACAGCCGCGACCTGCCGGATTTCTATTGGACGGGCGAGACCGACATGGCCTGTCTCGCCGCGGTCATTGGACAGACGCGGAAAGAGGCCTATGCCCATCATATCCAGCGTCTGATGGTGACCGGCAATTTCGCCATGCTCGCCGGCATCGCGCCGCACCAGGTGCACGAATGGTATCTGGCGGTCTATGCGGATGCCTACGAATGGGTGGAACTGCCCAACACGCTGGGGATGAGCCAGTTCGCCGACGGCGGCATCCTCGCCTCCAAACCCTATGCGGCGAGCGGCAACTATATCAACAGGATGTCGGATTACTGCGCCGGATGCCGTTACGACGTAAAACAGAAAACCGGTCCTGACGCGTGTCCCTTCAACCCGCTCTATTGGGACTTCCTGGCGCGCAACGAAAGCCGGTTGCGCGGCAATCCGAGGCTCGGCCAAGCCTATCGGACCTGGGATCGCATGGAAGACAGCCGGAAGACGGCCTATCGCGACAGTGCGGCACGTTTTCTGGAGACGCTCGACGCAAGCGGTTAATTCCCGAATGGGCTCTTAGCAGGTGATCGCCGAGGACAGGTCGTCAAGCAGTTTCCACATAAGCATAGGCGCAGGTAGCGCCGGCGCAGATCCTGGCGCTGCCTGCCTGGCGGACATCGACCCGGACGGTGGCCAAGCGGCGGCCGTTGGACAGGATCGCCACTTCGGCTTCGAGGATCCCGGTCATGAGCGGCCGCATGAAATGGGTCGTCATGTCGACCGTCGTCATGAGGCGCCGCTCGCGGTTGTGCGCCATCAGAGCCAGCACCCCGGCCGTGTCGGCGATTGCCGCGACCGCCTGGCCGGACACGATGCCGCCGACGCGGGCGAGATCGGGGTTTTCGGGCACGCGAAAAAGCGCTCCGGTTTCGGTGACCTCCACCGGTTCGATCCGCAATTGCTGCACCCAGGGCGCGAAGACCTCTGCCAGGAAAGCCTTCAGTTCCTCGGTGCTCAGCCCCTCTCCTGCCATGGGTTCCTCCGTGTTGGTCGGTGTGTCCGGTGCAGCTATGGCGCGGGTCGGATGCCTGAAAGGCGCGCCATCGTGTCCCAGAACGCCTTTTCGTAGTCCTGCATCAGCCGCGCCGCGCGCACGATCATAAACGGTTCGACGCCGTTTTTCAGGTCGTCATCGATCACGACAGCCGCCTTTTCCTTTAATTTTTCAAGCCCGGAGAAACCGTCGAAGAAACGGGTCTCCTCCTTCGTCAGACCGAAATGGGTTTGCAGGCCGCGGCTGATCAGGCCGCAATTGTGACCCCACGCAGCGAGGTTCAGTGCCCGCGCGCAGGCCAGTTCGGCCGCCGATCCGTAGCAGATCAACCAGGCTTTGTAGGCGGCATAGGCAAAAGCTTGGGCATTCGGTTCGAAACGTTCGAGCACGCGTTGTTCCATGCCCAGCCGCGCGGCCAGCGCCACGCATTCCCGTGCCGCGCTGGCTTCGACCTCCGGCGGTGTCAGGAAAACATCGCGATAGGGATGATTGGCGAAGCGCGCCATGCTGACCGAAACATCATTGCTTTTCCACATCTGATACTGGTTGCCAAGAAACAGATGCAGTGCCGCCTTTCCGGCCCTGCCGTCTTCGATTGCCCTGGCAAAGGGGTGGTTTCGAATGGCCGCTTCCGTTTCGGCCATGGCGCTCTCGGCCTGATCGATGAGTTCGCGTGCCGTCGGCATGGCGGGATCCTTTCTGATCGCGGGGTTCGTCCCGGGCGCAGCGCGAAGTGACGAACCCAGGATCCACAACGCCGGGCGATTGAGCGGATTTTCGGCCACGGAGTCAACGCCGAGCTTCCGCAAGATCGGGGTCGACGGAGCGTTGCCATGTTTCTAAGCTGGGTGAGACGTGGACTTTCAGAGCGAGGTTGAAATGGCCGTCAGACGCATTGTCCCAAACATTGCCGCGGACAGGATTGAGGAGGCCAGGCGATTCTATGGCAATCTGCTCGGTCTGGATCTGGTTATGGATCTCGACTGGATCGTCACCTTTGCCGGCGATGGTATGGTCCGACCCCAGATCAGCATCGCGACGCATGGCGGTTCAGGAACCGACGTGCCGGACATCTCGATCGAGGTCGATGACGTCGACGACATCTTCGAGCGGGCGAAGGCGCTTGGTTTCGAGATTCCATACGGCATCGCCGACGAGCCCTGGGGCGTGCGCCGCTTCTATGTCCGCGACCCGTTTGGCAGGACGCTGAACATCCTGTCCCATCCGCCGGAAGCCCGGCGTTGAGCCGTCACGCCGCGGCGATGAAGCCGCCGGACTGTCGCTCCCAAAGTCTGGCATAGAGCCCGCCCCGGGCAATCAGAGCGTCGTGGCTGCCGCTTTCGACAATCCGTCCGTCCTCCATTACCAGCAGCCGGTCCATGGCGGCGATCGTCGACAGACGATGGGCGACGGCGATGGTGGTCTTGCCCTGCATCAACGCGGCGAGATTGGCCTGGATTGCTGATTCGGCGTCCGAATCGAGCGCTGAGGTCGCCTCGTCGAGCACCAGGATCGGCGCATCTTTAAGCAGCACCCGCGCAATGGTGATGCGCTGGCGCTGCCCGCCGGAGAGTTTGACGCCGCGCTCGCCGACATGGGCATCGAGCCCGACGCGGCCCTGGCGGTCTTTCATGTCCTTGATGAAACGCATCGCCTCGGCCAATTCCGCGGCCCTTTCCACTGCCGCGTCCGTCGCATCCGGGTCGCCATAGCGGATATTGTCGCGGATCGAGCGGTGCAGCAGCGAAATGTCCTGGGTGACGACACCGATCTGCCGGCGCAGCGACGCCTGACGCACGTCGCGGATATCCTGCCCGTCGATGGCGATGCGTCCGGCCTGGACGTCCCGCAGCCGCAGGAGCAAGGCCACCAGGGTCGACTTGCCGGCGCCGGAGGGGCCGACGAGGCCGACCTTCTCTCCGGGCGCGATCGACAGGCTGAGGTCGCGCAGGACCGGTTTGCCCTCGACGGCATAGGAAAAATCGACATGGTCGAAGCGGATCGCGCCGGCGCTGACGACAAGGTCCGTCGCGTCCGGCCGGTCGGTGACGGTCGGCTGGCTGGTCATCACGGGCATGGCGTCGCGGATCGTGCCGAGCGCCCGCGAAACGGACTGACCAAGTCCGATAAAGGCGAAGGACGAGGCCGACAGCGACCGCGCCACGGTGGCGGCGGCGACGAAATCGCCGACGCTGATGAAGCCGTCCACCATGCCCCACAGCCCGATGACGAAGATCGACACGATCAACGCGATATTGAGATACTGAACGGCGCTGTCGGAGACGATGTAGGCGCGGTTCTCGCCGTGCTGCGTGGCGATGGTCTCGTCGAGCACCCGGCGGATCGCGCCGGCTTCCGAATCCTCGGCCGCAAACAGTTTGACCATGGCGATGTTGCTGTAGACATCGGTCATCGCCCCCGTGGCGCGCGACGAGGCGGCGGCGACTTTCGATGAGCGCGCGAGATAAAGCGGCACGGCGACGCGGGCGACGGCGGCGTTGGCGACGATCCAGGCAAGCACCGGCAGGGCCAGTGGCCAGGCCAGGACGGCCAGCAACGCGAAGGAACCCCCGAACTGGATCGTCACCCGCGGAAGGGTCTGCATTACCACCATCAATTGGCGCTGCACCGAGCCGGTGACCTGGGCGATGCGCGAGGCGACCTGGCCGGCGAACAGGTCCTCGAAAAACGCCAAATCCTGGCGTTCCACCGCCTTGTGGCCCTGCCAGCGCATGGCGGCGGGCAGCAGGGTCTGCACGGTCTGGGACAGGAAGGCGGACCGCACGAAGGTGAGCAGCGGGTCGATGACGGCGAACAGGACGAGGAAGAAGCCGAGCGTCCAGGCGTTGCCGCGCAGAAAGGCGGCCGCGCCCTCGCTTGTCACGCCATCGACGATGAAGGCGAGGGCCCAAACCACCGACAGGGCGATCAGGGCCGAGACGACCGACAACAGGCCGACCACCAGCAGCACGCCGCGAAACATCCTGGCGAAGAACCAGATCAGCCGCAAAGGTCCGTCATCCGGCAGCGGACGGGCGGGAATATCCAGCGGGCGGATCAGTGTCTCGAACGGGCGGAAGATGCGGTTGGCCAGCGTCATGCCGCCCTATATAGGCTGGTTCGGCACCGGCTTCACCGGGGAAGGCCCGACCCGTGGCGTCCAGATGCCGCCATGGGGTATCGTCCCTAACCCGCCGCTCATGGCGACAACGGCTGTTTGTTTCCGCCTGCCCGAAAAGCAAAAGGCGGCGCTGTCTCAGCACCACCTGCAATCCGTAAACAAATCGGCCGTTCCTTCGGTCAGCCTTTTCCACTGCCGTCGAGCGCTTTGATTCCGAGCCGTGAACCGCCTAGACGGGCCGGCTTCATCACCGATCGTCTGGACGGCACAAGAAATGGCACTGCAAGTCGAAGCCTTGCCGCCGAGACGTCTCGGCAATCTCGAAGACCGTGTTCGCGAGCCGCAAGATGTCCGTCGCACAAAAACGCCTCTTGCCAAAGGGGCACTGCGCCGTCATTGACAAAGCAAGACATGCAACGGTACATGGCAACTGCAGCGCTATGAGGAGGCGGGAATGAAAACGTCAACGGGTACTGTTGTTAAACGTGAGCATTTACGACCCGAAGATGGACGCAAAGTTTGGGTGAGGCCTGAACTGGAAAAAATGGAATTGCTCAACGTGAAATTCGGGCCTTTAGCTGGCAGTGAGGCAGCCTTTCCTGCAACTGGCAGCCAAAGTTAATCGAGCACGGGATTGCGCCAAACATGCATCGCCGGTTTTTGGGGAACTGCCGTTGAGCGCGGGTGCCATTCACCCTCGTTCCTGTTATTGCTTGATGAACTAGAATCAAGCCTGCCGTCCAGTGACGTTTCCATCGAGGCCCTCGGCGAATTCTCGATGGCTTGCTTCAGCTTGCCTTCGAGGGTGCGACCTGAGAAGCAATCGGCTCCTGCACCGGTTGTCAGGTCCGATGCGTTGCTCGTGGCTGCCGATGCCTATCCAGTCAACTCAAAGGAACTGCTTGAAGCTTGCGGCCTTCCTGCCTCATCCAGCGCTGCGGAGATAATCGCTACGCTGTACCGCGAAAACGGAGAAGCGGGACTGGACCAGTTGGACGGTGAGTTCGCTTTCGCGGTGTTCGATGCCTCGAAAAACCGGTTGATTTGCCGTCGCGATGTGTTCGGTGTTCGCCCATTTTATTACACCTACAAGCAAGACAAATACTTCGCATTCTCATCAATGCCGAAGCCCCTCGTTAAGTCAGGGCTGGTAGATCTCAAAAGGGATTGGCAAGGCGCCCGTGAACATCTCGGGATGTTCGCAGCCAACAATTCGAGAACGTTGGTAAAGGGGTTAAAGCGGCTGAATGCGGCCAACCAGCTTGATTTGGTCGGCTATGCCGCCCCGGTAACCCGTTGTTACTGGAAACTTCGATGCCCGACGACACAGCGAACCCAGACCTATGCAGCGTGGACTGCCGGCCTCAAACAGCGCTTCGAAGAGGCGGTACGGCGCCGGCTGCCTGAAACCGGTGTGCTGGGCGCCCAAATATCCGCGGGTTTGGACTCTACCAGTGTGGTCATGATGGCGGCGTCGCTTCTGAAAGACGACGATCAGACCATATTTGCCATGACGCGCGAGGCCTCGTCCGGGTTCAAAGAACGGTTCAGCGGGGAAATCGATGAGACCGAGATTGCCAAGGATGTGGCAAAATCATCCAATCGCGTCAGCTGGCAAGGCATTCCACATGCTCCGGACACGGTACTTGCTGAGCCATTGATAGAGCCCGACAAGTTGTATCCCGGCGCGCAAGCGTTCGACGACGATACGGCGGAACACGCGGCCCGAATCGGCGCGGATGTGGTGCTCACCGGTTGGGGCGGGGATCAGGCGGTGACCTATAGGGGGTCAGCGGTGCCGGCCCATCTGATGCGCCAAGGCAAGTGGCGTAAGGTGTTTCAGATCGCGCAAGAGCAAGGACCCACCGCAAAGGCGAAGCTGGCCTTTATCGCCCGCAATGCAGCAGCTGCGTTCTTGCCCGGAGCCCTAAATGAGACACTATCGACTTGGCGAAGGGGGCGGTGGTTTGCTGAGAGTCGGGGTATGGCAATCGGCATGAAGAAGAAGATACTAAAGACGTTCGATCTCGACACACCAGACCTTGCGAATGTTCACAAACACCAGTGCCTCAATGTCGGGAGCCCGTCTTTGGCGCTGCGTTTAGAGTATCTTGCAGGCATCGGTTACAAAGAGGGTGTGCGATTTGTCCATCCAATGTTGGATCGCACGCTGGTCGCATATTCTCTGACCTGCCCGCCTGAGTTTCATTATCGCAATGGGCGCTTCCGTGCGCCTATACGGGATATAATGGAGGGAATTGTCCCGGATAGTGCACGTGAAAGACGCGAAATGTGTATTCCGCTTAGAGAAATCATACTGGAGATCGTTGCCAAGCGTGACAGTATGCTTCAGCGTCTTTCGGAGTTCGAAAGAGACGAGAGGCTGCATGATTGGTTTGACTTCAAGCTAGTGCGAAGAAAATTGGAGGCATTGGGTGATTTGGCAACTGCAGAAGCAAAGGTGGCTGCTGCAGCAATTGCGCGTGTGCGCGGTGAAGCAGTCGCAAACGAAGCGTTTGTGGCGGTTCGAAACATGGCTCTCGTTCAATCTATGCTAGACGAAGAAAAAGCACGTCAGCCATAGTTTGGATTAGCTACGGTTTAATCTGACATTTTGAGTTGTCTGGATGGTTGGTTCCTTGCAGTTTTATATAGAACGGGCGAAGAAACCAGGAGATGACGAATGACCAGAAGACTATCCGGTTGACCTGCTGTCCAAATTTTCGGGACCGCCTCAGGTTTGCTTGATCTCAAAGCGCCAGCTAGCGAACTTGGTCGACTGCCGTGATGATACGCGCATTAAAAACACTGATTTGAAATCCGGGATTTAGCAGATGAATGCCATGGACGAGGCACTTCAAGCTCTTCAACAGGAGCTGTCCGACGCAAATCGTCCGGTACCAAACGAGGTCGAGAACGCGCTATTCCAGGCCAGGACTTTCGCTATCAGTAAGCAAGAATTCTTGCTCAACCTGCCGAGCGGCTTGCGGTTTCACTACCGTAGAGGTGCCGGCGTATGCTCCGAGCGACCCACTGATGTTGGAGATCAGGAATTTGAGCTTTTTCGAAGCGGCACTCTGGCGGGTGCGGTGGCAATGCTCAATGATATGACGGTGCTCCATGTTTCAGCGGTCGAATATGCTGGAGGCGTCTTCGCATTTACAGCTTCGTCAGGAGGTGGAAAATCGACGCTGGCAGCAGGATTGCAGGAATATGGTTTCACCGACTACTGCGATGACACATTACTTGTGCGGAACACAGCTGAGGGTTTGATGAGTGCGCCGAGCCAGCATCTTATAAAACTATGGGGGGATGCTTTGGAACTCACCGGGCGCCCGCGAGGAGATCGCATCCGATCTGGAACGAATAAGTTTTTCATCGCAAATCAGTCCGTCACACCGCGTCTGCCAAAACCCCTGAAAGCATTGTATGTGCTTCGTTTTGCCAAAGATGGAACAACGGCAATTGAAGCCGTTACCGGTACCCGAACACTTGAGATGGTTCAAGCCGCACTCTACAGGCCACACATCGTCGAAGCACTTTGGCCGAAAGCAACTGCTTTCGAGAAGCTCGCGGCCATAGGAACAGCTTGCCCCATTTTTCAATTCGAAAGACCGCGCGATCGAGAAAGTTATTGGCATGGCGTCGAAACCATCGCTGAGCATATCCGCACCCAAACGGCGATCTAGTGCGATCGGCCCGGGAAACATTCATTGGCTTGCGTCATACCCCAAATCCGGGAACACCTGGTTACGCTTCATGCTCGCATCGTATTATGATGAGAGCCTTGAGACGAGTTTAGATATCAACGCAACCAAGATTGTGAGCTGGATGGCCGCCTCTCGCAACATGTTTGATGGGGGAAGCGCTGTTTACCGCGAAATTCACCAGCCGGGACGGCGTCGGACGGCCGATGGCGACCCAAGCGATCATCCCTACCAAACGCAAACGGCCAGCGCCGCGGCTGTTTCAGCGTCTTCCCGGC
>Ga0209785_1000028_pt1 | contig 87327 bp, 82 predicted proteins | sample WorMetG1BERMUDA2_FD_187403 | JGI IMG/M metagenome (GOLD analysis project Ga0209785, IMG submission 187403) | Marine gutless worms symbiont microbial communities from Max Planck institute for Marine Microbiology, Germany - Inanidrilus... ...
GCCGGTGTGCGCTTCACCCTTTGCGTTCACCGCCAAATCACAGATCCATCATGGTTAAGCTATTGATTTGCCCATACTATCATGTGTGGCTATTGGTCTGAAGCGCCGTTCATCTGGGGAATGCGGGCTGAAGATTGCGCATGAAGAGAGAATGGCCGCGGATCCGCGATCGCTCGGCAACGCCGTCCACGATATTCATTCTCGTCTCGAGTTCTCTCAGAAACCGGTCGTCGGCAATATCAGCGTCGCTGCGGGGCAGGCTGGGTACCGAATCGACAACAAGGCACAGGGACGGCCCCGACGAAGCTCCGTCGTCTGATTGAATATCGTTACGCTTAGCGTTCAGCTTGCGCCGAATCGAAAATATGCACGGGCCCCACCGATCACCAGCCGTAGCAAACACGATTTGTGTGAAAATTCAAGTGCAATGCGTCTATGGCGTGTCGGGAATTCCAACAGGGCGAGGCCCGCTCCAGCATCAAGCAATTGCGCTGCGGTGTTATCACCGGCCCGAAAGCTGCGCGGGTGGCCGTCCGCCCGACCGGAATGTGCGCCCTTGTGCGAGATGTCATGCATCGGCCCGGCTGGTAATCTGGCAAGCAAAGGGAAACCGGTCTTGCCAATCCAGACGGTTTCGCCTGTTGCAGATGCCGAGCATGCCGTTCTAACTGTGCCATCAGGATAGACAGCCGCAGCGGCCCGGTGAAGGGAGCGCCGGCGCCGGAGTTCGCACTGCATGGGTGACAAGACCGCGATTTCGCTTTGGGAGGTATCGGCGCAGGAGGCGGATTGCAGCGCGCCGGTGGAAGGTGATGTGACGACGGAATTGGCGGTCGTCGGTGGTGGTTTCACCGGCCTGTCGACCGCGCTGCATGCCGCCGAGCGCGGCATCGATTGCCACGTCTTCGAAGCCGACCGTATCGGCCATGGCGGATCGGGACGCAATGTCGGACTGGTCAATGCCGGTCTATGGCTGCCGCCCCAGGACGTGCGTGCGAAACTGGGCGAGCGGCGCGGATCGCGGGTGATCGAGGTTTTGGGCCATGCGCCGGAGTTTGTGTTTTCGCTGATCGAGAAACATCAAATTCGCTGTGAGGCGACGCGCACCGGCACGATCCACGCTGCGCATTCGCTGAAGGGTTACGAGGGCCTTGCGCGGCGGGCGGCGGAATGGCGCCGGCTCGGCGCGCCCGTCGACCTGCTGTCGCGGGAGGAGGCGACACGGAAGATCGGCAGTTCGGCTTTTTTCGGCGGCCTGCTCGACCACCGTGCCGGGACGATCAATCCGATGGGCTATGCGCGCGGCCTCGCCCGGGCCGCGCTCTCTGCCGGTGCCCGGATCAGTACCGGTGTGACGGTGGAGGCACTAAAGCGCGACGGCGTTGGCTGGGCGTTGAAGACGGATCGCGGGCGGGTCACCGCCGATCACGTCGTTTTGGCGACCAACGCCTATTCCGACGATTTGTGGCCCGGACTGAAAAACACCTTCACGGTCATCTGCTATTTTCAGCTGGCGACGGAACCGCTGGGCGAGCGTGCCGCCCGTATTCTGAGTGAAGGCCAGGGGCTGTGGGATACCGGCCCGATCATGTTCTCGTTGCGGCGCGATGCGTTCGGACGCTTGATCATTGGCTCGATGGGCAGGGTCATCGGCGGTGGCAAGGGACTGTCGCGGCGCTGGGCGGCGCGCGCCCTCCGGCGGTTGTTTCCCGGTCTCGGGCCGGTCGCGTTCGAACACGCCTGGCACGGACAATTGGCGATGACACCCGATCATCTGCCGCGCATCCACCGACTTGCCGAACACCTCTACACGCCGATCGGCTACAATGGTCGCGGCATTGGTCCGGGCACGGTGTTTGGCAAGGCCATCGCCGAGCTCCTTTCGGGCGGCAGGGAGGAGGACCTGCCGCTTCCCGTTTCGCAGGCGAAACCGGTCTTCGCCCGACCGATCCGCGCGCGCTTTTACGATGCGGCTTTTGCGGCCAATCAGCTTGTCAAAAGCCTCTGATACGGGCATTGCGGCGGAATGGATATCCGGGCGGTGATCCCTGCGCCTACCCGAGCACCGAAAAGCTGCTCTCCTCATTGATCGGGCGCTTGCGCGAGTAGAAGCCGACATCGATGGCGCGCTGAATGTAAGGCAGCTCGAACTGCAGCGGCGCCTCGTCATGGTCGTTGCCGGCCTCGCAATAGTCGACGAGGCTTGCCATCATCTTTCCCGCGATGGCGGCGTTCTTGAACTGGTTACCGCTGGAGCCGATCGCCATGTAATAGCCGGGAAGCGCCGATTTGTCGTAGATCGGGATCCAGTCGTCGGAGACGTCATACAGGTCGACCACGCCTTTCGCCTGGCTCGGAATGCCGAGACCCGGCACGCGCTGGGCGAAACGATGGGCCTGAACGGTCCATTGTTCGCTGAAGCCGGTGTTGTAGTCGTCCGGATCCACCCATTCGCGCGGATCGCATTCCGGATCCTCGCTGCCGACCAGGATGAAGTTGCCCTTTTCCGGCCGGCAATAGCAGGCGATGTCGCTGTCGGAGGCGACGAAGGCGTTTTCATAGAAGTCGAAGCCTTCGGGCGCCGGCATATGGACCACTTCCTGCCGGAGCGCCCGGGTGTTGATGGTCATGTCGTCCAACGCCCCGGCCATCGCATTGACCTTTGCCGAATGCGGTCCGGCGACATTGATGACAACCGGCGCGTGGATCTCCGAACCGTCGTCGAGCCGGACGCCGGCGACCCGGCCGCCCGACCGCAGGATATCGACGACCCAGCGGCCGAAGACGAAGCGGCCGCCGGCGGCCTCCGCCGCGCGCTGCAGGTTGTGGGTCGACAATTGCGGGTCGGTGACATAGCCGGCGGTCGGAAAATGAACGGCGCTCTCGACCCGGCCCTGGCCCGGCGTGCCGAAATCGGGATTGTCCAGGCGCTTGGGCGGCCAATAGCTTTGAAGGTCGTAGATCGGCAGACGGGTGAGCACCTGGTCCGCGTCCCAGCGCTCGAACGGAATACCGAGCTGTTCGCAGATCGCGGTGTGTTTTCGCATCTGGCCGTTCTGTTCGGTGCACATGACCAGGCAGCCGGTTTCGCGAAACTCGGCGAGACCGCGCTCGTCCTTGACCGCCAGATAGTCGGCCCAGTCGCGCCAGTAATGATAGCCCTCATAGGCAAAAGCGGTGCCTTCGAGCGTCGAATAATGGACCCGGATAATGGCGCAGGAGCCGCTGGTCGAGCCGTAGCCGGCGGCCGGGTTCTTGTCGACCGAAAGCGTGCGAAAACCGTTGCGGTTGAGCTCCAGCGCCGTTGCCGCGCCGATCACGCCGGCGCCGATGATGATTGCGTCCGTGGTCTCGGTCATGGGCGTGTCCTCTCTCTGTCTGTCACAGGCGCATCCTGTCGCCGGCCGGATCCAGCGGGCTCGGTGCGATCACCCGTGCCGGCCGCTCCCGACCGACCACGTGGACGGTGACACCGGTGCCGATCTCGGCGCATTCCGGTTCCACGAGCGCCATGGCCAGGCTCGTGTCGATGCGGTGGCCATAGCCGCCCGAGGTGACGAAACCGATCCGGCGGCCGTCTCGCCAGACCGGTTCGAAGCCGGAGGCGTCGGCGTCGTCGGCGTCGACCGCGAGGGTTACGAGCCTCTGCGCGGCAGTGTTTTCCCGGCTTTCGCGCAGCGCCGCATCGCGGCCGATAAAGTCGCTCTTGCCGAAATCGATCCAGCGGTCCATGCCCGTCATGCCCGGCGTATAGGCCTGGGTGAACTCCGCCGACCAGATGCCGAAGCTCTTTTCCAGGCGCAGCGCATTCAGCGCATAATAACCGAACTCGCGGATATCGAATGCGGCGCCGGCACGCAGCAAGGTCTCGCGCAAGGTGATGTGCTCGCTGGCGTGGCAATTGATCTCGTAGCCCAGTTCGCCGGTGACCGAAAGCCGGCCGACCCTGGCGCGGATCAGGCCGACATCGAGCCGCGTACAGGCCATGAACGGCAGGGTGTCCGGGGCGACATCCTGATGGGTGACGGCCGCCAGCACCTCCCGGGATTTCGGGCCGGCCAGCGCGAATCCGACGATATCGTCGGAGATGTCGCGGATGCGGACATTGCCGTCGGCGGGCTCGATGTGGTCGGTGAACCAGCGCATATGCCATTCGCGCAGATAATAGGAGCCCATGATCCACCACACGCCGTCGTCCCAGTTGAACACCGTCAGGTCGCCCTTCAGGCGGCCATCGGGTCCGAGCATCGGCGCAAGCCGCGCCCGTCCGGGCGCCGGCAGACGGCCGGCCGTCACCCGGTCGAGCCATGCCGCGGCACCGTCGCCGGTGACCTCGTAGCGCGAGAAACCGGCGATATCGATCAGGCCGACACCATTGCGCACGGCGCGGCACTCCTCGCCGACGCGGTCGAAGGCGTTGGAGCGCCGCAAGGTCGGCGTCTCCTCGAACCCTTTCGGTGCGAAGACCAGCGGAACTTCGAGACCCCAGCTGCAACCCCAGACAGCGCCGGCGGCCGCCATGCCATCATGGGCCGGTGCCTTCTTCAACGGCCGGCCCGCCGGAAGCTGCTCGTTCGGATAGGTCATGACGAAGCGACGGGAATAGAATTGTCCGGTCGTCTGCTTGATGTATTCCCGGTTGGAAGCGAAGGCACCGTAGCGGGCGATGTCCATCGACCAGGCGTCGGTTTCCGGCTCGCCATGGATGATCCACTCGGCCAGCGTCTTGCCGACGCCGCCGCCTTGCAGGAAGCCGGCCATCACGCCGCAGGCGAGCCAGTAATTCCTGACGCCGCGCACCGGTCCGACGAGCGGATTGCCGTCGGGCGAAAAGGTGAAGGCGCCGTTGACCCAGTTCTTAACGCCGGCGGTCTGAAGCACCGGATAGCGCTGAAACGCCATGGTCAGTTCGTCGGCGATCCGGTCGGTGTTTTCCTGCAGCAGTTCGATGCCGTAATCCCACGGCGCGCCGTCGACGCTCCAATGCGCCGGATGGGTCTCATAGATGCCGACGAGGATGCCGTTCTGGTCCTGACGCATATAGGTGAAGCCTTCGAGATCCACCATCATCGGCAATTCGGCGTCGAGCGCTTCCACCTGGGGAATGGTCTCGGTCAGCAGATAATGATGTTCAAGCGGGCTGACCGGCAGTTCCAGGCCGACCATTCGGCCCAACTGCTTGGCCCACAGGCCGCCGGCATTGACCACATGTTCTGCATGGACAGTGCCTTTTTCGGTCACAACGTCCCAACTGTGGTCGTCGCGCTGGCGCAATTCGAGCACCCGATTGTGTTCGACGATCCGGGCGCCGTTTTTCCGTGCCGCGCCGGCATAGGCCTGGACGGTGCCGGTCGTGTCGACATAACCTTCCCGATCCGCCCACAGGCCGCCGATGACGCCGGTCGTGTCCATGATCGGGCAGTGCTGTTTGATCTCCTCCGGCGTCATCAGGCAGCAATCCTCGATGCCGATCGTCTGGAAGATCCGATAGGCTGACTGCAGCCATTCCCAGCGGTCCGGCGCCGAGGCGACGGAGATGCCGCCGGTCATGTGCAGACCGATCGACTGTCCGGATTCCTTTTCGATTTGGGAAAGCAGATCAATCGTGTAAGCTTGCAGCGCCGCCATATTCGGGTCGGCGTTCAGCGCATGGACCCCGCCCGCCGCGTGCCAGGACGAGCCGGCCGTCAACACCGACCGCTCGATTAGGCAGACATCCTTCCATCCGAACTTCGCCAGATGATACAGCACCGATGCACCGACGACTCCTCCGCCGATGACGACGACACGATAGTGCTCCATTGTTTCCTCCATGCGCCGTGAATGCGGCTTCCAACCTAACCCATTTTATGACCACAATCTAGACATAGATGTACAGAGAATTGAAAGCCAAATCATGACTTTGAGCGATGATCCAGAACAGCCCCCGATGGATGGCGACGGCGGGCGTCGAACGACGCGTGATGATTGGATCGACATGGCCAAGAGGATCCTCGCCAGCGAAGGCGTGGAGAAGCTCAAGGTGATGAATCTCGCACAAAGACTGAATGTGTCGCGCTCAAGCTTTTACTGGTTTTTCAAGAGCCGAGACGATGTTCTCGACCAATTGCTGCATCATTGGCGGCACAAGAATACCGCCAGTATTGTCGAGCGGGCCGCACGTCCGTCCCACTCGATCGCGGAAGCGGTGCTGAACGTGTTCGAATGCTGGGTGGACGAGTCGCTCTACGATCCGGGGCTTGATTTCGCAGTTCGGGAATGGGCGCGGCGGTCGGCCGAAGTGCGCGCGCTCGTCGACCAGGCGGACGATGCCCGGGTAACGGCCGTCAGCGCGATGTTTCACCGTCATGGCTATGAGGAAACCGAGGCTTTCATCCGCGCCCGCGTTCTGTATTTCACGCAGATCGGCTATTATGCTCTGGACGTGCGCGAGCCGATGGATCTGCGTCTGTCCTATCTGGAAGCCTATATCCGCAGCTACACGGGCCAGGACGCATCGGCGCGGGAGATCAACCGCTTTCGTGCCTTTGCCAAGAAGCACACATCATCGTTCGCCGGCGGGAACGGGCCTGATCCGTGCGACGACGACATCGATCCACAAGATTGACATTTGTGTACATATGTGTCCAGAGTGGGCGCATGACCTGACGGGCCATGCGGAGGATGCGGCGTGTGGTCGCCGTTACCTGGTTTGGGAGGAAGCACGATGTTCTCACGTTTGATGAAGGGCGTGGCGCTGCTGGCTTTGACCGGCGTCGTCGCTTTGGCGGGCACTGGCGCCCACGCCATGACTTTGAAGATGGCGACCGATTCGGGCGCCAAGGGATCGCCGGCCGGCGACGCGCTCGACCGCTGGGCGGCGTTGATCGAGCAGGGAACGGACGGCGCCGTCGACGTCGAGATCTTCTACCAGAACGAGCTGGGCGGTCAGCAGGAGGTCTTCGACCTGTTCGTCGCCAATGACGTCAGTCTGATGCTGAACTGGCCGATGACGTCCTATGACCGGCGCATCTCGATCCTCTATACGCCTTACATGGTGTTGAGTTGGGACGAGGCGCTCGAGGCGTACAAGCCCGGCGGGTGGATCAATGTCATGCTCGACGGCATCTATGCCGATCTCGGACTGAAATTCTTCGGCGCCTGGCCGGAAGGTTTCAACGGCATTGCGACCAAGGGCGCCTACGCGACCAACGTGGAGCAGGCGTCGAAGATGAAGATCCGCGTTCCGCCGGTCTTTCCGCTTGCCGAGACCGTCCAGGCGCTGGGCTATCAGACGGCGACGATCGATTGGGGCGAAGTCTTCACCGCCATTCAGACCGGCGTGGTCGATGGCGACGGCGCCAATGTGATTTATTGGGACTATGAGTATTTCCGCGACACGCTCGACTATTACACCCGGACCAAGCAGCAGTTTCTGACCGGGATCCTGAGCATGAACAGCACGGCCTTCGAGGCGCTGACGCCGGCGCAGCAAAAGGTGGTTCAGGACGCCGCCGTCACCGTGATGGAAGAGCACTTCCAAGCTGCCAGAGCGCTCGATCTGAGCTATGTCGAAAAGGCCGAGGCCGCCGGCATGACCTATGTCGAACCGAACGACGCCCAAATCCGTGCGCTGGCCAGCGCGGTGCGCGCGCAGGTCTGGCCGCTGATGGACGAGGCGGTCGGCAAGGAGATCATGGACCAGGTGCGCGCTAACGCCACGCAGCTCGGCGATTGACGGCACGGCCGAACCCGCTGGCCCGTGGGATCGCGATCGCCCTGGAGACGGTCGCGATCCTGTGTTATGCGGCCGTCGTGTCGCTGATGCTGTTCCTGGTGGTGGCGCGCTATGTGTTGGGGCTGTCGATCATCGGCCTGCATGAGTTGATGCTGCTGTTCGCCATCCAACTCTATATGGCGGGCGCGCTGATCGCCTCCCGCCGGCGTGACCATCTCACCGTCGACTGGCTGCCGCAGCGTCTCACTGGACGGGCGCGGGCGGCCAATCGTATCCTGGTCGCCGCCGTTACCATCGTCGTCACCGGCTTCTTCATCCTCTGGGCCTATCGCATGCTCGCCTGGGGCATCGAGCGCCCGCAGACGACACCGGCCCTGGGTCTTCCGCTTTGGCTGCCGCAGGCGGCGATCATGGTGGCCGCAATCGGCAGTTTCGGCTACGCGCTGCGCGATTTGATCGATGCGGTGCGTGCCTACCGGGCCTGACGATGGCAGGCCTGTTCGCCATCCTCATCCTGGTTGTGCTGATGGGCGTGGGGGTTCCGGTCGCCTGGTCCTTTGCCGCCGTGCTCGCCTTTTTGACGATGCTCTATGACGTCAATCTCAACACCTTGATGCTGCAAGGCTTTCGGTCGCTCAACTCGATCGTGCTTCTGGCGCTGCCGCTTTTTGTCCTGACCGGCTATCTGATGCAGTCCGGCGGCATTGCCCAAAGGCTGATCGCCTTGATCTCCCGCCTTGTCGCCGGCCGCAAGGGCGGCCTTGGCGCGTCGATGGTGTTGGGCTCCAGCGTCTTCGGGGCGATCTCGGGTACCGCCACCGCGGCCGTCGCATCGATCGGGATGATCATGATCGACCCGCTGGCCAAAAGGGGCTATGCGCGCGGCTATGCCGCCGCGCTGCTCGGCATCTCGTCGCTGCTGGGCATCCTGATTCCGCCCTCGATCACCATGATCCTGTTTGCCGTCGTCACGCGCCAATCGGTTGCGGCCTGTTTTGCCGCCACCATCGGGCCGGCGGTGTTGCTGATCGCGGGGCTGATCCTGTTCAACCGGCTCCATGCCGGCGACCTTCCGACCGAGCCCCTGGACCGGCCCGAAGGCCGCGAACCGGGCACCTGGCGGCTGTTCCTCGACGCCTTTCCGGCCTTGACTCTGCCGGTTATTATCCTGGGTGGCATCTATGGCGGCATTTTCACGCCGACGGAAGCGGCGGCCGTTGCCGTCGGGGCGGCGCTGTTCATCGGCGGCGTCATCTATCGGGCGTTTTCCTGGCGTGGCCTGCGTGGTGCTCTCGTCGGGGCGGCGGAAACGACCGGATCGATCATGATGATCCTGTTGTTTTCCTTCATGATCAGCCGCATTCTCGCCTTCGAGCGCGTGCCGCAGGACCTGACCGAGGCGATACAGATGGTGGCCGGCGACCCGATCTCGGCGCTGCTTGTCGTCAATCTGGTGTTGGTCGTCGCCGGCGCGTTGATGGACGACGTGTCGGTCACCGTGGTCGTGGCACCGCTTTTTCTGCCGCTGATGGTCGCCAATGGCATCGATCCGGTGCAGTTTGCCGCGATCGTCGCCTGTTCCGTCGTGATCGGCGCCAACAGCCCGCCGGTGGCGCCGATCCTCTATATGGCGTGTCGCGTCGGTCGCGCGCCGGTGATGGATGCGGTCGGCCCGGCGCTGAAGCTGATCGCTTTCGTGGCCGCGCCCGTGCTGCTGGCGACGACCTTCTGGCCGCCGCTGTCGCTGACGATTCCGGGGTGGCTCGGGTTTTGAGCGCAGGTGTGGCGCCCATGCGGTGCAACTCTTGACCGGCGTCGCCCATTTGTGAACAGTGGCGTCAGCCGTGGTCGGTCAGGCCGCGCAGAACCGGCATATCTTGGTACCAATTCAACATCGATGATGGAGATTGACGTGGAAAGATGCAGTTTCGCCTTGGCCGCGGCTCTTGGTTTGGCGCTGACCGCACCGGCCGCCCAGGCCCAGACAATGGTTTCGACCTCCGCCGACTTCAGCGCGTTTACAACACAGTTCTGCGGCGCGGACCGGTCCGCGCCGCATATTTTTGTGCTGCCACTGTCCGTGTTCCAGGCCAACAGCTCCGTTTCCTGCGATTTCGGCGCAGCGACTATGCGCGTGACGGAGCCGGCCTCCGATCCGGGCCATTACGTCTTGAATATCGATCCGCCGGCTGGCGTCGAGGATGGCCTCGATTGCGACAGCAAGGTGGATGAGGGCATGGACCTCGTCGCCCTGAACTGCCTGCCCGCCAATCTGGAACAGGCCGGCCACCGAAAGAGCTGATCGTGTCGCGCCTGGCGTGACGATCCTATCGGTTGTCGCTTAGATATGGGCCGGTCGCATTTTGCAGCGGGCGGCAAGCTGAGTGCTGTGACTGCGAAGGCACCGTTTCCGCTCAGCGGACGTGGGCGGTGTCACACGCTCTCTGCTAAGCTCTTGATATGAAATCACAAAGAATGGTCGGAGTGAGTGGATTCGAACCACCGACCCCCTCGTCCCGAACGAGGTGCGCTACCAGGCTGCGCTACACTCCGATGCCAGACCTGCGGGCGGGCCGTAATCGTCCCTGCCTTCAACCACAGGCGTCACGTCACTAATCAGGATTGAGCCGAGCGTCAAGAGGAAGTTGGGACGGCCGCGTCACAGCGCGATGTTGAGGCGGCGGGCGCCGCCGGCGATGTGGGCGCGCATCGCGGCGCGGGCGGCGTCGGGATCGGCGGTGGCGAGCGCGTCATAGATCTTCTGATGCTCGGCGATGGTGACCTCGACGACCGGTTCCAGCCCGTGGGTTGCGCGCGCTCTCACGATGGTCTCGCGCATCTGGTTGGCCAAAAAGGTCAGGAAAGTGACGAGATAGGGGTTGCCGGTCGCTTCGGCCAGCGCCCGATGGAAATCGAGATCGGCGTCGATGCCGGCGTCGGACCATTTTTCCGCGCCCGTCATGCGCTCCAGCGCCTCGCGGATGCGGGCAAGCTGGGCGTCGTCGCGCCGCTCGGCGGCGAGCGCGGCCGCCTCGATCTCCAGAAGCGCGCGCAGCTCGAACAGGCTGCGCAGATTGCCGCCCTGCCGCAACTCCTCAGCGTCGATGCGGATCGTCTGGCGCAGTTCCGGTTGGACAACGAAAGCGCCGAGCCCCTGGCGCGACACGACGATGCCGTCAGAGCGCAGGCAGGCGATCGCCTCGCGCACCACGTTGCGGCTGACGTCGAAGGCCTGCGCCAATTCGTGTTCGCTCGGCAGACGATCGCCGGGCAGAAACTGCCCACTGGCGATTTCCCGCATGATCAGCGCGGCAACTTTCTTGTGCAGCGGCTCGGCCCGCCCGAGCTGGCCGAACCGCGCCTTGCCTGATTTGGTGGTCACCGGTCCGCCCCGCATGCGCCCATCGTCATCATCATGGCGCCGTGATAGAGGCTTTTGCGGCAGTGCGCCACAGGCCGGTGTCGGCCGGCACGGGTGTTTGACGTCATTAGCAACGCTCCAGAATCGACGGCGAAAAAAGTTCACTTATAGGGTTATCCTACAAGTGGATAATATGCCATATAGGCGTCGCCTGCACCGGTGTGCCGGGACCGCCACCGGTCGCGTGTCGACAGCGGTGCAGATGTTCGGTCGAGGGGAGGTCATGGGGGCTTCGGACAATACTGCCGCTCTGCCTGAAGAAGGCCTTTTCGTCGGCCGCGTCTGGCGGCCGGAGAAAAGCGGGCCGTCTGTCGTTGTGCTGCGGGGCGGCCGTCTGGTCGACATCACGTCACCGTCGCATCCCACCATGCGCGACCTGATCGAAACCGAGGATCCGGCAGCGACCGCCGGCAACGCGGACGGCGAAGACATCGGCGCGCTCGCCGACATCCTCGCGGCGAGCACCGAAGCGTCCGATCTTGGCGCGACCCATCTTCTCGCGCCATGCGACCTGCAGGCCGTGAAAGCCTGTGGCGTGACCTTTGCCAGTTCGATGATCGAGCGCGTGATCGAAGAACAGGCGGCGGGCGATCCGGGCCGGGCGGCTGCTGTCCGCGCGCGATGCGGCGCGATCATCGGCGACAGTCTAAGAGACCTGAAGGCCGGGTCGCAGCAGGCCGAGCGCGTCAAACTGGCGCTGATCGAGGAAGGCCTCTGGTCGCAATATCTCGAAGTGGGGATCGGCCCGGACGCGGAGGTCTTCACCAAGGCGCAGCCGCTGTCCTCGGTCGGCTGGGGGGCCGCGGTCGGACTGCATCCGATCTCGAAATGGAACAACCCGGAGCCGGAAATCGTGCTGGCGGTGGACAGCGAAGGCCGGGTCAAGGGCGCGACGCTGGGCAACGACGTCAATCTGCGCGATGTCGAAGGCCGCTCCGCGCTGCTGCTCGGCAAGGCCAAGGACAACAATGCCTCCTCGTCGATCGGTCCGTTCATCCGTCTGTTCGATGCCGGTTACGGCATCGACGACGTGCGCGCGGCGAAGCTCAGCCTCACCGTCGACGGGCCGGACGGCTTCGTTCTCAACGGCCGCAGCGCGATGACGGAAATCAGCCGCGATCCCGTGGATCTGGTGCGCCAGACCCTTGGGGCCCACCACCAATATCCCGACGGCTTCATGCTGTTTCTCGGCACGCTGTTTGCCCCGACCGAGGACCGGGATGAAACGGGTCAAGGCTTCACCCACAGGATCGGCGATGTCGTGACGATCTCGACTCCGCAATTGGGGACCTTGAAAAACACGGTCAGGCTGTCGACCGACTGCCCGCCATGGACCTTTGGAACCGCCGCGTTGATGCGTAACCTGGCATCGCGCAATCTGTTGTGAACACCGGAGCATCCCGTTCCGGCCAATGATGGAACCGACAATGACACTGCACGCAAACCTGATCGACGGCGAATGGATCGAGGGCGAGGCGATCGCCAACATCAACCCGTCCAACACCGACGAGGTGGTGGGCGATTACGCACGCGCCAATGCCGAGGACGCGAAGCGGGCCATCGCCGCCGCGCGCGCCGCCTTTCCGGCCTGGTCCCGTTCGACGCCGCTCGAGCGCCATGCGGTGCTGCGCAAGGCGTCGGACGAGATCCTGGCGCGCAAGCAAGAGCTCGGCACGCTGTTGTCGCGCGAGGAGGGCAAGACGCTTGCCGAGGGCATTGGCGAGACCGTGCGTGCCGCCCAGGTGTTCGATTTCTTCGCCGGCGAGGCGCTGCGGCTGACCGGAGAGACGGTGCCGTCGGTGCGGCCCGGCATCGGCGTCGAGATGACCCGGGAGCCCGTCGGCGTGGTCGGCATCATCACGCCATGGAATTTTCCGATCGCGATCCCCGCCTGGAAGATCGCGCCGGCGCTGTGCTTCGGCAATGCCGTGGTGTTCAAGCCGGCCGATCTGGTGCCGGGAAGTTCCTGGGCGATCGTCGACATCCTGCATCGGGCCGGCCTGCCGAAGGGCGTGCTGAACCTGGTCATGGGCAAGGGGTCCGTCGTTGGCCAGACGCTGCTCGACAGCGCCGATGTCGATGCCATTACCTTCACCGGATCGGTGGCGACCGGCAAGCGGGTCGCCGAAGCGAGCGTCGCCCATATGCGCAAGTTCCAGCTCGAAATGGGCGGCAAGAATCCGCTGGTCGTGCTTGACGATGCCGATCTCGACACTGCCGTCGAGTGCGCCGCCAATGGCGCGTTCTTCTCGACCGGCCAACGTTGCACCGCCTCGTCCCGGCTGATCGTGACGGAGGGCATTCACGATGCCTTCGTCGCGGCGCTGACCAAGCGGCTGGAGGCCCTGGTGGTCGACGATGCGCTGAAGGACGGCACCCATATCGGCCCGGTCGTGGACCAGAACCAGTTGGAGCAGGACCTCGCTTACATCGCGCTCGGCCAGTCGGAGGGCGCCAATCTCGTCTTCGGCGGCGAGACGCTGCAACGCGCCACGCCGGGCTTCTATCTGGGTCCGGCGCTGTTTGCCGAATGCGCGAACGACATGCGCGTCAGCCGCGAGGAGATTTTCGGACCGGTGGCCGGCGTCATCCGGGTCAAGGATTACGACGAGGCGCTGGCGGTCGCTAATGACACGCCCTTCGGCCTGTCCTCCGGCATCTGCACGCAGAGCCTCAAACATGCCACCGATTTCAAGGCCAATGCGCAGGCCGGCATGGTGATGGTCAATCTGCCGACGGCGGGCGTCGATTTCCATGTGCCCTTCGGCGGCCGCAAGGGGTCGAGCTACGGACCGCGCGAGCAGGGCCGCTATGCGGCGGAATTCTACACCACCGTGAAGACCGCCTATACGAACGCCTGACACGGCCAGGCAGCTTTGGGACGGATCGAACGCGGAGCATGACCGATGCACAATAGGATTTTAGGAAAGTCCGGCCTTTCGGTGTCGGAGATCGGGCTGGGCTGCTGGCAGTTCGGCGGCGATTTCGGCGCCATTGAAGACGAACGCGCGCTTGCCACGCTGAAAGCGGCGAGCGAAGCGGGTGTCACCTTTTTCGACACGGCGGATGTCTATGGCGGCGGCCGCAGTGAGACGCTGGTCGGCCGCTATGCCGCCGAAGCCGGAACCCGTCCGATCGTCGCGACCAAGGTCGGACGGTCGGCGGAACTCTATCCGGACGGATACCGCTACGAGGCCATTCGCGACCATTTGCGTGCTTCGGCGGAGCGGCTCGGAGTGGACAGGCTTGATCTCATCCAACTGCACTGCGTCCCCACCGCTGTTCTGCGCGACGGCGCTGCCTTCGACACGATGAACCGTCTGCAATCGGAGGGGCTGTGCCGCCATTGGGGCGCCAGCGTCGAGACGATCGAGGAAGCCGAGATCTGTCTGGCCCAGGAGAACCTGGCATCGCTGCAGATGATCTTCAACGTCTTTCGGCAGGATGCCGCCTGGTCGCTCTTCGCCAAGGCCGAGGCCGCCGATGTCGGCATCATCGTGCGCCTGCCGTTGGCCAGTGGGCTGCTCACCGGCAAGTTCACCGCCGAGACGACGTTCGAACCGACCGACCATCGCAACTACAACCGCGACGGACAGGCCTTTTCGGTCGGCGAGACCTTTTCCGGCATTGTCTTTTCTACCGGCGTGGCGCTTGCCGACGGTTTACGACCATTCGTACCGGAGGGCTGGAGCCTTGCCGATTTCAGCCTGCGCTGGATTCTCGATCATCCCGCTGTCAGCACTGTGATCGCCGGCTGTTCGCGCCCGGCGCAGGTGGAAGCCAATGCCCGCGCGTCGGCGCTTCCGCCATTGCCCGACGACGTGCACGCGGCGCTGAGGGATTACTATCTGGAGAAGGTCCGGCCGGCTGTTCGCTGCCCGATTTGAGAGCGCCGCACCGATCGGCGGGTGAATTCGGTTGGAATCCGGACGGACATGGCCTATAGCCGAGCGCACACTTTCCGGCACCCCGCTGATCCGATCGGCTGAGACCATGAAACGTTCACACGTCAACGACATTTTGCTTGCGGCTGACGATTTCATCCGCTCGTTCAATGTCATGCTGCCATCTTTCGCCTATCTTGCGCCTGACGAGATGGTTCGGCGCAAAAGCGAACTCGGCGGCATTGTCGAAGCGCGGCTCGGCTGGGACATCACCGATTACGGTCAGGATCGCTTCCACGAGCTCGGCCTGTTCCTGTTTACCACCCGCAACGGTTCGCTCGAGGAACTGAAGCAGGGCACCGGCATGTGCTACGCCGAAAAGGTCATGATCTCGCGCCGCGATCAGATATCGCCAATGCACCGCCACGTGAAGAAGACCGAGGACATCATCAATCGCGGCGGGGCCACGCTGGCAATCCAGATGTTCGAAAGCGATCCCGAAGGCGCGCTGGACGCGGACGCGCCGGTTCCGGTGGTGAGCGACGGCATCAGGCGGATATTGAAGGCCGGCGAGATGCTGCTGTTGGAGCCCGGCCAAAGCGTCACGTTGCGGCCCGGCAATTGGCATAAATTCTGGGGCGAGGGCGGCGACGTGCTGATCGGCGAGGTCTCGACCGTCAATGACGACCTCACGGACAATGTCTTTCACGAGCCGATTGGCCGCTTCTCGGATATCGAGGAGGATGTGCTGCCGGTACGTCTGCTCGTCTCCGATTACGACCGGTGGCTTTCATGATCGTGTGCTGCGGCGAGGCGCTGATCGACATGCTGCCGCGCACGCTGCCGGACGGCAGCGCCGTGCTGCTGCCGGCCACCGGCGGCGCCGTCTACAACACGGCGGTCGCGCTCGGCCGGCTCGGCGTCGAGGCTGGGTTCTTTTCCGGCCTGTCGACCGACATGTTCGGCCGTCAGCTCGAAGCCGATCTTGCTGCATCCCAGGTCGACGCCTCCTTCTGCGCCCGCTCCGCGCGGCCGACAACGCTGGCCTTCGTGGAGCTGACCGACGGCAATGCCCGCTACACGTTCTATGACGAGCAGACGGCGGGCCGGATGCTGGCCCTTGCCGATCTGCCCGATTTCGGCGATGCGGTCGACGCCCTTCATTTCGGTGCGATCAGCCTCATTCCCGAACCGTGCGGCGGAACTTACGAAGCGCTGCTCCAACGCGAAGCCGCGCGGCGGGTCATTTCATTGGACCCGAACATCAGGGCCAATTTCATCGCCGATGCGCAGGCCCATCGAGGCCGTATGCGGCGCATGATCGCCGGCAGCGACATTATCAAAGTGTCCGACGAGGATCTTGCCTGGATCGAGCCTGGCCGACCGACGGACACGGTGATCGGTGAATGGATCGCTCAAGGTGCCGCGATTGTCGTCCTGACGATGGGCGCCGAGGGCGCGCACGCGTTCACGGCGAATGGCGATGTGCGTGTCCCGGTGCAGCGGGTCGATGTGGTCGACACGGTCGGGGCCGGCGACAGCTTCGACGCCGGGTTGCTCGCCGGGCTCCGGCAACAGGGCCTGCTGTCGAAAACGGCGCTGCGGCAGATCGGGACGACGCAGCTTGAAGACGCCTTGCGACTGGCGGCACAGGTTGCCTCGGTCGTCGTCTCCCGGGCCGGTGCCAACCCGCCCTGGATGCACGAACTGGCCTGACCGTCGGCGGCGTTTTCCCGGAAAAAACGACCTGTTGGGCTGCCCAAAGGCCGCTTTGCGGCCTCTTCGGGTGCGTCGGGCGGCCACGAACAACCGTTTGATAACTCTCGCAAAAGACACAGCGCCGCCGTCGGCTGGGACGAAGCGGCGGCAATTTGTTGAGTAAATGCGCTTGAAATGTTTAGTGAAAGCTGTTTTGCTAAACAAACTGCTCAACATGGCGGCGCAGGAGGATGTGTCGTTTCGAGCGGGCAGAAGGTTTGATCTGAAGGCGTCCGGTTTCGGACCGGGCTCAATCTGGGAGGAGAAACATGCACCATGGTCTCAAATACGCGCTCGGCGCGGCCGCGGCGGTGTCGCTGTCTGCAATGTCGGCTGCGACGGCAAAAGCCGATGAATTGACGCTGTGCTGGGCCGCCTGGGACCCGGCGAACGCGCTGGTCGAGCTGTCGAAGGATTTCGAGGCGAAGACCGGCACCAAGATGAATTACGAATTCGTGCCGTGGCCGAATTTCGCCGATCGCATCCTGAACGAGTTGAATGCCGGCGGCCGGCTGTGCGATCTGCTGATCGGCGATTCGCAATGGCTCGGCGGTTCGGCCGAGAACGGCTACTATATCAAGCTCAACGATTTCTTCGAACAGGAAGGCATTTCGATGGACGATTTCGCGTCGGCCGCCGTCAATGCCTATTCCACCTGGCCGAAAGGCACGCCGAACTATTGGGCGCTGCCGGCCATGGGTGACGCCAATGGTTGGTTCTACCGCAAGGACTGGTTCGCCCGTCCGGAGCTTCAGTCCGAATTTCAGGAGAAATACGGCCGCGAACTCGCCGCGCCCAAGACCTGGGACGAGCTGAAGGAAGTCGCCGAATTTTTTCAGGGCCGTGAGATCGACGGCAAGACCGTCTACGGCACCGCGATCTTTACGGAGCGCGCCTCCGAAGGCATCACCATGGGGGCGACCTCGGCGCTCTACCCGTTCGGTTTCAAATATGTCAACACGGCCGGCGAGTACGACATGGAGGGCGCGGTCAACTCGCCTGAAGCGGTCGCCGGTCTGGAGGCCTATAAGGAACTCTATGAGTGCTGCACCCCGCCCGGCTATACGGACAGCTATATGGGCGAGGGGCTCGACGCCTTCAAATCCGGCCAGGTGGCAATGGCGATGAACTGGTTCGCCTTCTTCCCCGGCCTCCACAAGGATGAGAATGTCGGCGGCGACAGGATCGGATTCTTCGTCAATCCGAGCCAGAAGATCGAGGCGTCGACGCTCGGCGGACAGGGCATTTCGGTGGTCGCCAACACCGACAATCCGGAAGGTGCGCTGGAATACATCAAATGGTTCGCCCAACCCGACGTGCAGAAGAAATGGTGGGAATTGGGCGGCTATGCGGTGCACAACGACGTGTTGAACGATCCCTCGTTCAAGGATTCCCAGCCTTTCGCCGCCGACTTCCTGGTCGCCATGAACCAGGTCCAGGACTTCTGGCAGGAACCGTCCTACGCCATTCTGCTGCAGGCGATGCAGAAGCGGCTGCACGACTACGTCGTCGCCGACCGGGGCACCGCGAAGGAGGCTTTGGACCTGTTGATCGTCGACTGGACGGAAGTCTTCGAGGACGACGGCAAGCTCTGATCGAGCGCTCCCAAGCATCCCCGGCGCCGCCGCGCCGGGGTCCTTTCCCGCTTTCCGGAAGTCCCGACCGTGAGCGACAAGATCTCGACAGCCCTGCAGAACACGGCGGATGCCGCCGCCAAGGCGACACCGCGGGTGATGGCCGCGCGCGTGCGCGGCTTTTCCGACCGGACCATCGCCTGGCTGTTCATCTCGCCGACCATCATTCTGCTGTTGGCGATCAATATTTTTCCGCTGCTGTGGGCGGTCTATCTTTCCTTCACCAATTACCGCGCCAACCGGCCGAACGCCGAGGTCCGCGATGTCGGCCTGCGCAACTATGAGCGCGTGCTGACCGATACCGATACGTGGCTTGCCATGCAGGCGACGGCGCATTTCGTGTTCTGGACCATCGTGCTGCAGACGCTGATCGGATTCACGCTTGCCTATCTGATCGACCGCCGGTTCCGCGGCCACGCCTTCTGGACCACGGTGATCCTGATCCCGATGATGCTGTCGCCGGCGGTGGTCGGCAATTTCTGGCGCTTCCTCTATCAGCCGCAGATCGGACTGTTCAATTACATCGTCTCGTTCTTCACCGGCATCGAACCGTCGTCCTTCGAGATGCTGGGCGAGGTGTCGCTGGCGCCCTGGTCGATCATCATCGTCGATACCTGGATGTGGACGCCCTATGTCATGCTGATTTGTCTCGCCGGTCTGCGCTCGATCCCGGACTATATCTACGAGGCGGCGGAAGTGGACCGGGCCTCCCCCTGGCGGCAGTTCTGGTCGATCACTGTCCCGATGGCGCTGCCCTTCATCATGCTGGCCGTGCTGTTTCGCGGGATCGAGAACTTCAAGATGTTCGACATGGTGGTGCTGCTGACCGGCGGAGGGCCGGGCTCGACGACGGAGGTCGCGTCCATCACGCTCAAACGCGAAGCTTTCGAGAGTTGGCGCACGGGCCGCGCCTCGGCCTTCGCCATCATTCTCTTCGTCGCCGTGTTCGGCCTCGCCAACATCTACGTCAAGGCGCTCAACAGGGTGAAACAGCGATGAGCAGGAACACCGCCCATTCGGTCGTTGCGCCAGGCCGGACGTCGAAAACCGTCGCCGGCACCATCGTCATTCTCTATGTGCTATTGACGATGATCCCGCTCGCCTGGATTCTCCTGACCAGCTTCAAATCGCCGCCGGATTCGATCAGTTATCCGCCGAAGGTCGTCTTCCAGCCGACGCTGGAGGGTTACTGCAACCTGTTCACCACCCGCAGCCGCCAGACGCAGGACTATATCGACGGTCTGGGTCCGCCGCAGGGCGTGTGCGACGAGATCACCCGCGAGCGCAACATGGTGATCGTCGGTCCGTCGAAATACTGGCCGCGTTTCATGAACTCGCTGATCATCGGCTTCGGATCGACGGTGCTCGCGGTTTCGCTCGGCACACTGGCGGCCTACGGTTTTTCGCGCTTCAAGGTGCCGCTCGCCGACGACCTGCTGTTCTTCATCCTGTCGACCCGCATGATGCCGCCGATCGCCGTCGCGATCCCGATCTATCTCATGTACCGCGAACTCGGGCTGTCGGACACGGCGATGGGCATGATCCTGCTCTATACCGCCGTCAATGTGTCGCTTGCGGTCTGGTTGCTGAAAGGCTTCATCGACGAGATCCCGCGCGAATATGAGGAGGCGGCGATGATCGACGGCTACACGCGCATGCAAGCCTTCTTCAAGGTGGTGTTGCCACAGGCGACAACCGGCATCGCGGCGACAGCGATCTTCTGCCTGATCTTCGCGTGGAACGAATATGCCTTCGCCGTGTTGCTGACCTCGGGAACGGCGCAGACGGCGCCGCCGTTCATCCCGACGATCATCGGCGAGGGCGGCCAGGACTGGCCGGCGGTGGCGGCCGGCACCACCATCTTCCTGGTGCCGATCCTGGTGTTCACTATCCTGCTGCGCAAGCAATTGCTGCGCGGAATAACATTCGGAGCCGTGCGCAAATGAGCAAGGCCGGCGACAACAGAACCCGCCGCTGGCCGCTCCTGCTGCGGCGCGGCCCTATGGAGACACTGGCGATAGCGCTCATCGGTCTCGGTTTTCTGATGATGTTTCAGCCTTTTGTGAAGCTTTTTTACACTTATTCCTTCATCACGCTTTTGGTCGGGACGGTGATGTTCATCATCGTCTCGAAGTTTCCGGAGTAGGCGATGGCGGAGATTCGCGTCGAACATGTCAGAAAAGCCTTCGGCGAATTCATCGCCGTGCGCGAGTCCAGCTTCGTCGTCGAAGACGGCGAGTTTCTGGCGCTGCTCGGGCCGTCCGGCTGCGGCAAGACCACCACGCTGCGCATGATCGCCGGGCTGGAACTGCCGACCGAGGGGCGCATTCTTCTCGACGGCGAAGATGTCACCTTCAACCGGGCGCGCGAACGCGATATCGCCTTCGTGTTCCAGCTCTTCGCGCTTTATCCCCATATGAATGTCCGTCGCAATATCGGCTTTCCGCTGCGCGCCCAGGGCATGAACCGGCGCGAGATCGATCGAAGGGTGGCCGAGACGGCCAGGCTTCTGCAGATCGATCATATCCTGAATCGGCCGGTTTCGGGCCTTGCCGGCGGCGACCGCCAGCGCGTCGCGCTCGGACGCGCCATCGTGCGGCGGCCCAAATGTTTCCTGATGGACGAGCCGCTCGGCACGCTCGATGCCGAGTTTCGGGGCGTCATGGTGCGGGAACTGCGCGAATTGCACAACCGCATCGGCGCCACCACCATCTATGTGACGCATGATCAGATGGAGGCGATGGCCATGGCCGACAAGATCGCCGTCATGAATCACGGCGTCATCGAGCAATTCGGCACGCCGCAAGATATCTACGACCATCCGGCTTCGGTGTATGTGGCCGACTTCATCGGATCGCCGCCGATGAACTTCATCCCGTTTGAGGCCGGCCTGGAGCGCGGCACCGATCGCATCGCCATCAACGATGTGGCCGTGCCGATCCCGGCCGTCGCCGAAGACGTCGCGCCGGGCCCGCTGACGCTTGGCGTGCGGCCGGAACATATCCGGCTGCGCGATGATGCGGCGCTTCGCGGCGCGGTCTACGAGACGGAATATCTGGGCACCAACCAGATCGTGTCGATCGAGATGGCAGGCGGCATCGTCAAGGCGAGGGTGCCGGCCGACCGCGCTTTCGCCCATGGGGAAACCGTCGGCCTCGATCTCGACCGCAACCGTCTGTCGCTGTTTGCCGGCGAGGCCGGCCGTGCGGTGCGCACCACGCGTTTCGGGGAGGCAGGCCATGGCTGAGATCCGTCTGCAAGCCGTCGAAAAGGCCTTCGGCGCAACCATCGCCGTCAAGGCGCTGGATCTTGCCATCGCCGATGGCGAGTTCGTCGTGTTGCTCGGGCCCACCGGCGCCGGCAAGACGACGACGCTGCGGCTGATCGCGGGCCTGGAACGACCCGACAGCGGCGACATCACGATCGACGGTCACAGTGTCACGGCGTTCTCGCCGGCCGAGCGGGACGTTGCCTTCGTCTTTCAGCAATATTCGCTTTATCCGCATCTGAGCGTGCGCGAAAACCTCGCTTTTCCGCTGCGGTCGCCGGCGCGCCGTATGGACGAGACAACGATTGGCGCGCGGGTCGAGGAAATCGCGCGGATGGTGCGCATCGACCACAAATTGTCCAACCGCTCGACCGAATTGTCGGGCGGGGAAATGCAGCGCGTGGCGATCGGTAGGGCGCTGGTGCGCCGGCCATCGGTGTTCCTGATGGACGAGCCGCTGTCGTCGCTCGATGCCAAATTGCGGGCGGAATTGCGGCTGGAACTGAAGCGCATCCAGGACGGGCTCGGCGCCACGCTGCTCTATGTCACCCACGATCAGATCGAGGCGATGACCATGGCCGACCGCATCGGCATTCTCTCCGAAGGCGAATTGGTGCAGATCGGCACGCCGCGCGAAATCTATGCCGATCCGGCCAATCTGCATGTCGCCGCGCGTCTCGGCCATCCGCATATCAACGTGCTGACACCGGGCCTGCTGCCCTGTGCTGCCATGCCGGCAGGCACGGCGACCATTGGTGCGCGCACCGAGCATCTGGACATCCAGGCGGCAGGCAAGGGTGTCGAGACCAATGCCCGGGTTGACTGGATCGAGCATCTCGGCGATCAGAACCATCTGCATATCACGGCCGGCGATCAGAAGATCACCACCCTGGCCGATCCCTATGCGGATATCAAACCGGGCGATGCCATCCGGTTGTCCCTGAAAAACCCCTTGTTCTTCGACGCCGAAGAACGCCGGCTCCAGTGAGCGGGTGACGCCCATGACCGATGGTATGACGATATTGACGCACGATGACATCAGCGCCGTATTCTTGGCGATGCGTTCCTGCATCGACGATCACGCCGGAGAATTGACGGCGCTCGATCAGGCGATCGGCGACGGCGACCACGGCATCAACATGAAGCGCGGCTTCGACGCCGTGATGGACGATATCGACGCGATTGCCGCCAAACCCCTGCCGGATGCGCTGAAAGCGGCCGGCATGAAGCTCGTCATGTCGGTCGGTGGCGCGTCAGGGCCGCTTTACGGCACGCTGTTCATGACGCTCGGCAAACAATTGCCGGAGACATTCGTGCGCGCCGACCTGGCTGGCGCCTTCGATGCGGCCGTCGAAGCGGTCGCGGCGCGCGGCAAGTCGGAGCGCGGGCAGAAGACGATGCTGGACGTGCTCCATCCGGTCGCCGAGGCGTTGCGGGCCGGCCAGGCGCCGGAGGACATCGCGGCGGTCGCCGATGCGGCGGCCGAGGCCACGGTGCCGCTGCGGGCGCTACGCGGCCGCGCCTCCTTTCTCGGAGAGCGCTCCATCGGTCATATGGATCCCGGGGCGCGGTCCAGCGCCCTTTTGATCGGTTCGATCGCGCGCGCCGCGTCGCAGATTGGAAAGGCGAACTTGTCATGAATGTCGGAATCGTGATCGTTTCGCACTCGCCGCTGGTCGCCGAAGGCACGGCCCAGATGGTGCGCCAGATGGTCGGCGAAGAGGTGCCGCTTGCCTGGTGCGGCGGCGATCCCGCCGGCGGGCTGGGCACCAGTGTCGAGGCCATCGGCAAAGCAATCGAAGCAGTCTGGTCAGAGGCCGGCGTCGCCGTGCTGGTCGATCTCGGCGGCGCGGAGTCGAATTCGGAAATGGCGATCGAGTTCATCGGCCCGCCGCGCGACGAAAAGATCGTCATCTGCAACGCGCCGATCGTCGAGGGCGCCATCATGGCCGCTACCGAGGCATCCGGCGGCGCGCCGCTGGCAGCGGTCGTCGCGACGGCGGAAGAACTGTCACCGCTGTGAGCGACAAGGAGGGGAACGGAGCGATGAGCGGCGAGGCAACCGCGACAGTGATCATCACCCACAAGGTGGGTCTGCATGCGCGCCCGTCGGTGAAGTTCACCAAGCTCGCCAAGACCTTTCCCTGTGCCGTCGAGATCGCCACCGGTGCCGACGGCCCGTGGATCGACGCCAAGAGCATCGTCAAGGTGATGGGTGCCCGCGTGCCGGAGGGCGCGACGCTCCACATCCGCGCCCGCGGCGACCAAAGCAGCGAAGCGGTCGTGGCGCTTAGGAACCTGGTGGAGCGTGATTTCGACGAGGACCGCGAACATGCCGCGACCGATTGAACTGACCGGCCTGTCCGCCAGTCCGGGCTTTGCCGCCGGAACGGTGTTCCTGGCCAGTCAGGCTGGCGCCGGCGCCTATGTCGGCAGTGCGGATCCTGATCGCGAGATCGCTGTGTTGCGGGTCGCGCTCAACCGGTCGATTGAGGCGCTGGAGACGATGATCGCCGGCCTCGACGAGGAGGCGGCCGCGATCCTGGAGTTCCAGGTGGCGATGATCACCGATGAGACGTTTTTCGACAGCGCGGTCGACCGCATCCGGGCCGGCGCGGCGGCCGACAGCGCATGGTCGGCGGTCCTCGACGAAGAAATCGCTGCCTACGAGGCTTTGGAAGATGCTTATTTTCGTGCCCGTTCGGCCGATCTCGTCGACATACGCGATCGCGTCGTCGCGGCACTGACCGGTTCGGAACACACCGCCATTCCGCATGGCGTGATCTTCGTCGGCGACGATATCTCGCCCACCGCCTTTCTCGGGCATGACTGGGACGGTGGCGCTCTGGCGCTGCGTCGCGGCAGCGCCAACAGCCATGTCGCGATGCTGGCGCGCTCGCGCGGCGTGCCGGCGATCGTCGGCATCGGCGATGCGGCGATTCCGGCTGATGCGGCGGCAGTGATCGACGCCGGGAAGGCGACCCTGATCGTCGCGCCCGATGCGGATGCTCTGCGCCGCTTCCATCGCGACAAGGACAACTATGACCGGACGCGTGAAAACGCTCAACGAACCATCGCCAAGCCGGCCACGACGGCGAGCGGTCAACGGGTCGATGTAATGGTCAACATCGCCGATCCGGCCGAGACCGACGCCATTCCGGTGGAGACGGTCGATGGCGTCGGTTTGATGCGCACCGAGTTCCTGTTCGACGGCGCCGGCGGTCTGCCGGACGAGGACAGGCAATACGGCGCCTATCGGCATGTGCTTAACTGGGCGGCCGGCAAGCCGGTCACGATCCGCACTGTCGACGCCGGCGGCGACAAACCGGTCGCCGGCTTGAGCGAAGCGGAGGACAACGCCTTTCTCGGCGTGCGCGGCATACGGCTATCGCTGCGCAAGCCGGACATCTTCCGGGTCCAGATCCGCGCCCTGCTGCGCGCGGCGGTGCATGGCAACCTGCGGGTCATGCTGCCCATGGTCTCGGTGCCCGAGGAACTCGACGCGGCGCTCGATCTGTTCCGGCAGGAGGCCGACGCGCTCGGCCGGGCGGATATCGATCACCGGTTGCCGCCGGTCGGCATTATGGTCGAAGTGCCTTCCGTGGCCGTCCTTCCCGAACGTTTCGATCGCGCCGCCTTCTTTTCCATCGGCTCGAACGATCTGACGCAATATGTGCTGGCGGTATCGCGCGACAATACCTGCCTGTCCGACCTGGCGCGTGTGACCGATCCGGCGGTGCTATCGCTGATCGAAAAGGTCGTGCGTGCGGCGGACGCGCTCAACATCGAGGTGAGCCTATGCGGCGACGCGGGCAGCGACCCCGACACGGTCGCGCCGCTGTTGCGTGCGGGCCTGCGCAAGCTGTCGGTCGCCGCGGCGCAGATCGGTGTGGTAAAAGCGGCCATTCGCGGGTGGAATGGCGTGGAAGAGTGAGGTGCGTGTGGCGTCCAACGACGGCGAAGAGGCCATCCGGGCTTATAAGAGGCTGCTGGCGGCGCTGATCGACCGGCGCCCGTCCGGTACGCGACAGCGGCTGGCCGACGCGCTCGGCAAACATCGTAGCTTCGTCACACAGATCACCAGCGCGTCCTATGCGACGCCGCTGCCGGAGCGCCACGTCGCCACCGTCCTTTCGGTCTGCCACTTCAGCGTCGCCGAGCAGGAGGAGTTCCTGCAAGCCTATCGCCGGGCCCATCCAGGGCGGCTGCGGAAAGCGGAGGACGGCCGGCGGTTGAGGCATCTGTCGCTGCTGGTGCCGGATCTCGGCAGCGACGAGCGGAACCGGCTTTTCGACCAGGCAGTGACCGACATCGCCCATAAGATGGGGGTGCTGGCACAGTCGGAGGATCAATAGGCCGAGGCGGCCGAAAGGGAGGGATGATGAAGAAACTGATCAACGATCCGGCCACGGTGCTGGAGGAGAGCCTTGCCGGCTTTGCGGCTGCGCATCGGGACATCGTGACACTCGATCCGTCGGGCAAATTCGTGCGACGGAAGGAATTGTCGCCGGGCAAGGTGGCACTGGTGTCGGGTGGCGGTTCGGGACATGAACCGCTGCATGCCGGATTTGTCGGCCACGGCATGCTGGATGCGGCCTGCCCCGGACAGGTCTTCACCTCGCCGACGCCTGACCAGATGGTTGCGGCCGCCCAGGCCGTCGATGGTGGCGCGGGCTGTCTGTTCATCGTCAAGAACTATGAAGGCGACGTCATGAATTTCGACATGGCGGCCGAGATGCTGTCCGATATGGGTGACATGGACGTGCTCCAGGTCGTTACCAATGACGACATCGCCGTCGAGGATTCGCTCTATACGACCGGGCGGCGCGGTGTCGCGGGAACGCTGGTGGTCGAGAAGATCGTCGGCGCGGCGGCGGAGAACGGCATGGATCTCGAGAAGCTGAAGGCGCTCGGCGACCGGGTCAACGCCCATTGCCGCTCCTTTGGCGTGGCGCTGACGAGTTGCACGGTGCCGGCGGCCGGCACGCCGACTTTCGAACTGGGCGACGACGAGATGGAATTCGGTGTCGGCATCCACGGCGAGCCGGGCCGCTATCGCGGCAAGCTCAAACGCGCCGACGATCTGGCCGAGGACATCTGCGATGGCATCGTCAGGGAATTCGGCGATGTGACCGGCAGGCCGGCGTTGCTTTTCGTCAACGGCTTCGGCGCGACGCCGCTGATGGAACTCTACCTAATGCACAACAGCGCCCGCCGTATTTTCGAGAAGCACGGGGTTGCCGTCGTGCGCTCGCTGACCGGCTCGTTCGTGACATCGCTCGACATGGCCGGCTGTTCCATTACTCTGGCGTTGCTGGACGACGAGATGCTGGCGCTGTGGGATGCCAAGGTGCATACGGCGGCGTTGCGCTGGGGCATGTAGCGCCATGGTGTTGCGGCTGGAACAGGGAGACATTACGCGCATGGCGGTCGATGCGGTCGTCAATGCCGCCAACAATGCGCTGCTCGGCGGTGGCGGGGTGGATGGCGCGATCCACAGCCGCGGCGGTCCGGCGATATTGACGGCCTGCAAGGAAATCCGCCGGCGTCAGGGCGGCTGCGAGACCGGCGAAGCAGTGGTCACCACTGCCGGCGACCTGCCGGCCCGCTACGTCATTCATACGGTCGGACCCGTCTGGCATGGCGGCGGCGGTGAGGAGGACCTGCTCGCGCGGTGCTATCGGTCAAGCTTGCGGCTCTGCCTGGAACAAGATCTGCGCAGCGTCGCCTTTCCGAACATCAGCACCGGTGTCTATCGTTTCCCGAAGCGCCGGGCGGCGGAGATCGCGATCGCCACGACGTCCGGTTTCGACGGTGTCGAGCGGCTTGACGAGGTAGTCTTCGTTTGTTTCGACGACGAAAACCACCGGATCTACGGCGAATTGATGCCGGCGAGCTGATCCAGAAACCGCAGCACCGCGACACGCATGGCGGGCGTTTCCGTGTGGCCCGTTTCCGCTCCGACGACGATCGTCAGGCGATCCGACGCGCCGGCATCGGCATAGGCTTGTCTCAGCGTGGCCAGAGCGGGCTCCAACGCCGCCGGTGGAGTCAACGGATCGGCGCCGCCGGCGGCGACCAGTTGCGGGCGCGGCGCGATCATCGCCGCGATGTCGGCCATGTCGCAGTGCCGCAGGAGCCCCGGCACGGTCATGTAGGGACCGTGCCGGTCATGCGCGCCCGTCTCGATAAGCGGCCCCATGTTGGAGAAGGCACAGAGATGGGCGACCGCGGCGATGCGCTGGTCGAGGGCAGCCAGCCAATAGGCATGGGTCGCGCCCATCGACAGCCCAAGGGCGGCGATACGTGTGTCGTCGATGTCGGGTCGCCCGGTCAGATAATCGAGCGCCGCCGACAACTCCGCCAGCATCTGGCCGAAGAGCGGCCGGCCCCGCCACAGCGCCGCTTTCGACACCGCCGATTCCGTGCCGTCGCGCGCACGCTCGTTGAAGCCGGGCATATCGACGCACAGTACGGCGAAACCGGCTTCCACGAGTACCGGCCCATAGGCCGACAACAGGGCCGGGCGAGCGTCCAGCAATTCCCGCCGGCCGATATCGAAGCGGTGACCGTGGGCATGGCAATAGAGCACCGCAGGGCGAGGCTTGACAGTGCTGGGACGCAGCAGCGTGCCCGGAAGCGGACCCCACTCTGTCTCGATGGTCAGTGTTTCGCAGACGCGCTCCGGTCGCCGGTCGATGACGCGCGCCCGACCGCATCCGGCCGGGGGCGGTCCGTCAGGGAAACCCAGCAGGCTCCAAAGAGTGTCGGTATCGGGATGCGTCACGGAACTGCCTTTCCCACCGGGATCCCGATTGCCGGGAGTTGCGGTGTTACTTGTATACTAGTATATTCATTTCCGTGGGAGAAGAGCATGAGGCAAACCTGGCGTTGGTTCGGACCGGTCGACAAGGTCTCGCTCGCGGATGCGCGGCAGGCCGGGGCCGAAGGCATCGTCACCGCCCTGCATCAGTTTCCCCCGGGTGCCGTCTGGCCTTTCGAAGCGATTGTCGAACGGCAGGCGCAGGTTTCCACTCATGCCGATGGCACGCCGACCGGTCTGGAATGGGAGGTGGTGGAAAGCCTGCCCGTCTCGGAGCCGCTGAAGACCATGTCGGGACCGTGGCGGCAGCATCTTGACCATTATCGCGACAGCTTGACCCATCTTGCCGACGCCGGCATTGCCACCGTCTGCTACAATTTCATGCCGGTGCTCGACTGGACGCGGACCGATCTGGCCGCGCCGATGCCGCATGGCGGCACCGCGATGCGCTTCGACCTTGCCGATTTCGCGGCGTTCGATCTGCATATTCTGAAACGACCGGACGCGGTTTACCCGCCGCTGCTCGCCGAAACGGCCCGCCGTCGCTTCGAAGCGATGAGCGATTCCGGAAAAAAACACCTTGCCGCCAACGTCACCGCCGGGCTGCCCGGGGCGGCCGAGCACTGGACGCTGGCCTCGCTACGCGACCAACTGGCAGAATACCGCGGGTTTGACACCGATCACCTTCGCCGCCTGCATGTTGATTTCCTCTCCGAAATCGTGCCCCACGCCGAGCGGTTGGGCGTGCGACTGTGTTGTCATCCCGACGATCCGCCTTTTCCGCTGCTTGGTCTGCCCCGGGTGATGTCCACCGCGGACGACTTTCGCCACGTTCTTAGTGCCGTCGACAGCCCGTCGGCGGGCCTCACCTTCTGCACCGGCTCGCTCGGCGCGCGGCCGGACAACGATATTGTTGCCATGATCCGCGAATTTGCGGCACGCATTCATTTCGTGCATCTACGCAATGTCACGCGCGAGGAGGAGGCCGTACCCTGCTCCTTCTTCGAGGACCAGCATCTGGAAGGCCATACGGATATGGTGGCGGTTCTTGCCGCCCTGCTGGCCGAGCAGGAACGCCGACGCGCGGCGGGGCGTGCGGACCACCTTATTCCGATGCGCCCGGATCACGGCCAGGATGTCCTTGACGATCTGCGGCGCGGCGCGCAGCCCGGCTATCCGGCGATCGGCAGGCTGAAAGGGCTCGCGGAACTGCGTGGCGTGATGCGTGCCTTGCAGACAATGGATCGCCCACGGCACAGCGCGTCGCAACCGGTGGAGAGCGAACATGCCGCGCTCCAGTCCTGACGCCACCGCCTTCGACATGCGGTCGGCCCTGGCCGACGTGACGATAGACCGGTCGCGGTCGATCGCGCCGCAGATCTACGACGCGCTGCGCGCCCGTATCATCGACAACCGTTTCCCGCCCGGCACCGCGCTGAGCGAAAGCGAGGTGGCCCGCTTCTGCGATATCAGCCGGACGCCGCTACGCGCCGCGATCCAGGATCTGGCCGGCGAGGGGCTGATCATCGTGCGTCCGCAGGTCGGATCGGTGGTGGCGCCCTATGACGACGCACGATTGCGCGAGGCGGTTTTCATCCGCGCCGCCATTGAGGCCGCGATCGCGCGGCGGCTTGCCGGGCAGGGCATCGATCAGGCCGCGCTGGCGCCGATCCTCGCCGCCCAGGAGAGAACCGCCGCGGCGGACGACTACAGCGCCTTTTTCCGCCTGGATGAACAGTTCCACCAATTGCTGGCGCGTATGGCCGAGGTGCCGAAGGCATGGCAGATGGTACAGTCGGTCAAGGGCCATATCGACCGTCGGCGCCTGCATCTGATGTCGTCGATTCCCGGACGGTCGCAGCGCGCCTATGAGGATCACCTTGGGATTTTGGGCCACATACGGCGGGGCGATGCCGATGCCGCGGCGGCCGAAATGCGCGATCACGTGAATTCGGCGCTTGAGGCCGTCGACACCATCGATGCCGGTCTCTGATGCGATGCGTTTATGGCTTGTACGATCAGGGAGCGTGTACTAGTATACAAGTAGCAAACGGGAGGAAATATCATGATCAATCGATTGCATAGAGCGGTGCTCCTCGGCACCGCGGCCATGGGCATGATGGTGGGCGGCGCCCTCGCCGAGACCGAATTGCGCATCACCTGGTACAATGACGGCATCGAAGGGGAGGTCATGCGCGACCTTCTCGACCGCTACGAGGCCGAAAATCCTGACGTGACGGTGATCCTGGATGTCGTGCCCTACAAGGCGATCCTTGAAAGCCTGCCGGTGCAGCTTGCCGCCGGCGAAGGACCGGATATGGCGCGCGTCACCGATCTCGGCGGCCTGTCGCAGTATTACATGGATCTGCGACCCCACGTGTCTGACCCGGCCTATTGGGAAGAGAATTTCGGGCCGTTCCTGACCTGGCTGCGCCAGCCGGGCAACGAGGATGCCATTTCCGGCTTCATGACACAGCTCACCGTCACCGGACCCTATGTGAACAAGACCCTGTTCGAGCAGGCCGGTGTCGCATTGCCGGGTGAGGGTGCGACCTGGGATGACTGGGCGGTCGCCGTGCGCGAAGTCGCCGAAAAGCTCGATATCCCGATCCCGATGGCCTGGGATCGCTCCGGGCACCGCGTTTCCGGACCGGCCATCTCCATGGGCGCAAAAATGTTCGATGCCGACGGCAACCCGGCGCTGGTCGACGACGGGCTGAAGGCGATGGCCGGCAAGCTCCATGAATGGCACCAGGACGGCACCATGCCCAAGGAGCTCTGGGGCTCGGTCTCCGGATCGCAATATCTCGGCGCCAATGAGGACTTCGCCAACGCCCAGGTCGCCATGTATATGAGCGGCTCATGGCAGATCCCGCAATTCGCCGACAAGATCGGCGACGCCTTCGACTGGTGGGCGGTTCCGGCACCGTGCGGACCGGCGGCTTGCACCGGCATGCCCGGCGGCGCCGCGCTGGTGGCGTTGAACACCTCGGAAAACCCGGAAGAAGTGGGCAAGCTGATGGACTACCTGTCCAGCGAGGAGGTCCTGAACGAGTTCTACGGCCGCACCCTGTTCATTCCCGGCCATCTCGGACTGGCGGCGAGCGGCGTAGAGTTCCAGACCGATGACCCGCGCGCCAAGCATGCGCTGGAGACTTTCTCGGCGGCCGTTCCCGGCATCTCTCCGATCGCCTTCGATCTGCAGGGCTATGTCAACAACCGGGTGATGTTCAATGCCCTGATCTCGCGCCTCGGCGAGGCGATTGTCGGCGAACTGACACTGGATCAGGCCTATGACCGCATGACCCAGGACGTCGCGCAGCAGATTGCCGAAAAGGAACGCGGCAACTGATCGCGGACCCGCTTCGCGATCCAAGCGGTCCTCCGGGCGCACCTCCCTGCGCCCGGAGGTCGCGATAGACCGACGGCCCGGGCGTCTCCCATGACACATGAAAATCCGGCACAATCCGACGATTTGGGGATCCGCGAAAGGCTGAGCACCGCCGCCGGCGTGCCCATGCGCCTTTTGTTCAATTTGCTGGACGCGCCCTTCCGGGCCCTGCAGCGGCTGATCGGCATCGGTCGCATGCCCTACATCTTTCTGCTGCCGAATCTGGCGTTTTTCGGTCTGTTCGTGATCGTACCGCTGTTCATCAATTTCGCCTTCTCGGTGACCGGCGGCACCAATCTGTTCCTGGGAGAACGTCCCTTTGTCGGCGGCGAGCAATATGGCTTCCTGGCCGATTGCCGCAACTATATCGATCCGACGACCTGCCGCGAGGACCGGTTCTGGCGCGGCATCTTCAACACCATGATCTTCGTCTTCTTCCAGGTGAGTTTCATGGTGCTGTTCTCGCTGATTACCGCGCTGATCCTCAACCGCGAGATCCGCGGTCGCGGGTTCTTCCGCGCCGCGTTTTTCTTTCCGGTGCTGCTGTCACCGGTCGTCGTCGCCCTGATCTGGAAATGGATCCTGCTGCGTGACGGCGTGCTCAATGCCGGCCTGACCTCGATCGGGTTCGAGCGCATCCTGTTTTTCGTCGACCCCAACTGGTCGATGTTCTGGGCGATCTTCGTCTCGGTCTGGGCCAATATGGGCTTCTATACGCTGATCCTGCTCGCCGGACTGCAGGCGATTCCGCCGGATCTCTACGAGGCCGCGGAAATGGACGGCACCAAGCGCGAACGGGTGTTCTGGCGCATCACTCTGCCGCTGCTATGGCCCAATCTGCTGGTCGTCATCGTGCTGGCGCTGATCAAGGCGGTGCAGATCTTCGACGAAGTGTTCGTGCTGACGGGCGGTGGACCCGGCACCGCCACGCAATTCATCGTCCAGTACATCTATACGACCGGCTTCGCCAACCAGGTGCAGAATTTCGGCCTCGCGGCGGCCGCCTCTGTGGTTCTCGGGGTCGTGCTGTTCGCGCTAACACTGCTGCAACTGGCCGTCATGCGACGCCGGGAGGATGGCTGAAATGGCTGACGCCGACACGCTTTCACGGCGCTCGGTCGCCGGCTTCCTGACCGCCCGGCGCGGCGGCCCGTCCTGGCACTGGACCGACGTCTTCACCTATCTCTATCTCGCCTTCGGCGTCTGCTTGATGTTCGGGCCGGTGATCTGGCTGGTGCTGTCTTCCTTCAAGACGCCGGCCGGCCTGCTTGAGTTTCCGCCGACATTGTTGCCGCTCGGCCAGATCGAAGTGGAGGTGGAGGGCTATGACGATCCGCTGCCGCTGTTCCAGGTGACGATGGAGGACGGCACCGTGCGCGAACTCGCGCAGATCCGGCGCATCGGCATCATCGCCCAGATGGTCGACCCGGCCGACCCGGAGACCAGCCTGCGCGTGCCGATCGACGCCCGCGAGCCGATCCGCGAATTCCGAATGGCCTGGGAGAACTATTCCAATCCATTGGAACGCTTCAACTTTCTCACCTATCTCAACAATTCTGTGATCGTCACGGTGGCGGCGACGCTGATTACGCTGCTGATCAACTCCATGGCCGCCTTCGGCCTTGCGATCTACGAGTTTAGAGGGCGAAACGCGGTGATGCTGTTCGTCATCGGCACGCTGATGATCCCGATCACCATCATTCTGGTACCGGCCTATCTGGTCGTCACCCAGCTCAATATGGTCAACACGCTGTGGGCGGTGATCCTGCCCGGTGCAGCGACTCCCACCGGGGTTTTCCTGCTGCGCCAATATATGCTGACCTTACCGCGCGACCTAATCGAGGCGGCGCGGATGGACAAGGCCAGCGAATGGGCGATCTACTGGCGCATCGTGTTGCCGCTGTCGCTGCCGGCGATCGCGGTGCTTGCCATCTTTTCGGTGATGTGGCGCTGGAACGATTTCCTCTGGCCGCTGGTGGTTCTCAACCAGAGCGAGGTCTACACGTTGCAGATCGGTCTCAACGCCTTCCAGGGCGAACTCGACGTGCAATGGCACTATGTGCTGGCGATGACGGTGGTCACGCTCATTCCGGTCACCGTGGTGTTTGCTTTCCTGCAACGTTTCATCACCACCGGCATCGCCTCGACGGGGATGAAATGACGAGGGCGCTGATCTTCATGGATCCGTTCCCGCGCAACGAAGAAATGGTCTACACGCCGGAGACCGCCGAGGCCCTCGATCGGCTGGGCGAGGTCGTGACCCATTTCGGATCGCGCGCGCCGGATGCGTTGGTCGAAGAGGTACTGCCGCGGGTCGCCGTCATCATCGGTCAGACGGCGATGCCGGCCGAGCGCCTGGCGCGGGCACCGAAACTGCGTGCCATCCTCAACGTCAAGGCCAATTGGGAGCCCAATATCGACTATCAGGCGGCACAGGCGCGCTGCATCCACGTGCTCTCGGCCGCGCCCGCCATGGCGCCGGCGGTGGCGGAATTCTGCCTCGGCCAGGCCATTGCGCTGTCGCGCGGCCTGACGGAGGCCGACCGTCTGTTCCGTGCCGGCGCCGAACGCTATGGCATCGCCGGCGCACGACAACATTACGGTCTGTTGGGCACCACCGTCGGTCTGATCGGCTACGGCAATCTCGGCCGCGCCCTGGTGCCGCTGCTGCGGCCCTTCGGAGGACGGATCCAGGTGCACGATCCGGGGCTTTCCGGTGCTTATCTCGAAGGCGAGGGACTGACGCCGGTTGCACTGCCCGAGCTTCTCACACAGGCGCGGGTCATCTTCATCCTGGCCGGCGTCACCACGGAGAATGAGGGCTTTCTCGACCGCGACAAACTGGAATTGATCGGTCCGGATGCGAGCGTGGTTCTGGCGAGCCGCGCTGAGGTGGTGGATTTCGACGCGCTGGTCGAACTGGCGGCGGCCGGCCGGTTTCGCGCCGCCATCGATGTCTTCCCGCAGGAACCGGTGCCTATGGACGATCCGGTCCGCCGATCCGACCGCATCCTCTTCAGCGCCCATCTCGCCGGCGCGCTGAAAGCCTCCTACGCCCGTATTCGCGCCGCTATGCTGGACGACGCGGCGCAGATCCTCAAAGGTCTGCCGCCGATGCACATGCAGCCGGCAGTGCCGCGCCTGGCCGCGATCGCACGCAGCCGATAATGCAGGAACGAGCCAGATGACAGAGATCGCGCTGAAACAAGTCACCAAGGCCTATGGAGCGCTTCAGGTCATTCACGGCATCGATCTGCATATCCCGAGCGGCCAGTTCGTCGTCTTTGTCGGCCCGTCGGGCTGCGGCAAATCCACTCTGTTGCGCATCATCGCCGGGCTTGAGGAGGTGACGTCGGGCGATGTGGTGATCGACGGCGACGTCGTCAACGCCGAACCCGCTTCCGAACGCGGCCTTGCCATGGTCTTCCAGTCCTATGCCCTTTATCCGCATATGAGCGTCTACAAGAACATGGCCTTCGGCCTTGAGAACTCCCATCTGCCGCGCGCAGAGATCGACAAACGCGTCACCGAAGCCGCCGCGATGCTGCAGATCACCCCTTATCTCAAGCGCCGGCCGAAGGCTCTGTCGGGCGGCCAACGCCAGCGTGTAGCGATCGGCCGGGCCATCGTGCGCGATCCCAAGGCTTTTTTGTTCGACGAGCCGCTGTCCAATCTCGATGCCGAGTTGCGGGTGACGATGCGCAAGGAGCTTGCGGCCCTGCACTCCAAGCTCGGCGGCACGATGATCTATGTCACCCATGACCAGATCGAGGCGATGACGCTCGCCAACACGATCGTGGTGCTGAATTTCGGGCGGATCGAACAGGTGGGCGCACCGCTCGAGCTTTACAACCGCCCGCAAAACACCTTCGTGGCCGGCTTCATCGGTTCGCCGCGCATGAATCTGATCGAGGCGGTGGCCGAGCCGGCGGACGGCGGCTTCCATCTTGTCAACAATGCGCATCGCATCGCCGTACCGACCGTTAGCGGCATCGAGGCCCATGCTGGGCTGACCTTCGGCGCGCGGCCGGAACATATCGAAATCGTCGACGAGTCGGAGGCCGATATCTCCGCGGTGGTGGACCTGTCCGAACAGCTCGGCGGCGAGACCTATCTCTACTGCACGCCGGAAGGCATGCCGCAACTGACGGTGCATCAGCTCGGTCAGTTGCCGGTGCAGCGCGGCGAACGCGTGCATTTGCGTTTCATGCGCGACTGCCTGCATGTCTTCGATTCCGATGGACAGGTGATCGCCAACGGAGTGGCGTAATGGGCGACAAACGACTGGGTATCGGTGTCGTCGGCACCGGTATGGCGGCGACGCCGCACGCCAGGGCGCTCGCCGATCTCGCGGACCGGGTCCGCGTGCGCGGCGTTTTTTCGCGCGACCCCGAGAATCGCCGGGCCTTCGCGGATCGCTTCGGCTTTCCGGCCGTCGCCTCCATAGACGCGTTGGCCGACGACCCCGATATCGGCGCCGTTATCCTGATCACGCCGCCCAACGCGCGGCTCGAACTGGTGCGCCGCTTCGCCGAGGCCGGCAAGCACATCCTGATGGAAAAGCCGGTGGAGCGCACGACGACGGCGGCCGAGGAGATCGTGCGCCTATGCGCGGACAACGGCGTCACGCTCGGCATCGTGTTCCAACACCGCTTCCGGCGCGCCTCGCAGGCCTTGAAGCTGCATGTCGACAGCGGCGCGCTCGGGCCGGTCGGGGTCGTCCGGGTATCGGTGCCGTGGTGGCGCGAACAGGCCTATTACGACGAACCGGGACGCGGCAGCTACGAGCGCGACGGTGGCGGTGTGCTGATCAGCCAGGCCATCCACACGCTCGACCTGATGCTGAGCCTTGCCGGTCCGGTGGCCGAGGTCCAGGCGGTTGCCGCGACCACGCCCTTCCATGACATGGAGTCTGAGGATTTCGTTGCCGGCGGGCTGCGTTTTCAAAATGGCGCGAGCGGCGCGGTGATGGCGACGACGGCAGCTTATCCGGGCGCCGCCGAATGGATCGCGCTTCACTGCGAAAAGGCAACTGCCCATCTCGAAGCCGGCACCCTGACCGTCTCCTGGCGCGACGGCCGTGTCGAAACGGCGGGCGAGCCGGCCGGGACGGGTGGCGGCGCCGATCCGATGGCCTTTCCGCATGACTGGCACCGTGACCTCATCGGTGATTTCGTCGCGGCGCTGGAGGAAGGGCGCGCGCCCACGGTCTCGGGCCGCGATGCGCTTGGCGTGCACCGGCTGATCGACGCATTGGTCCAGTCATCGCGCATAAGACGGGCCGTAACGTTGACCGACCGGCGGCTGGACGATCCTGCCTGACCGCTTTTCGCCGACCTGTTTCAACAAAGGTGGCCCATGCACACATTCAAACTCGCGGTGATCGGCGTCGACCACCGTCATATCTACGGCCAGCTCGCCGGCATGCTGGCGCTCGGCTGCACCTGCAAGGGGTGGTGGACGGAGGGCGATCCGCATCCGGTGGAGGGTTTTGTCAAGCGTTTTCCCGATGTCGAACGCGTTTCGGATCGTCGCCGCCTGATCGACGATCCGGACATCGACCTGGTGTTGATTGCCGACATTCCGGCACGGCGCGCCGAGCGTGCGATCGAGGCGATGCGTGCGGGAAAGGACGTCATGGTTGACAAGCCAGGCTGCACGACACTCGCGCAACTGGAGGCGATCCGTCAGACGGTGGCCGAGACCGGGCGCATCTGGTCGGTCAATTTTTCCGAGCGTTTCGAGGTTCCGGCGGTCACCAAGGCCGCGCAATTGATCCGCGAAGGCGCCATCGGAAGCGTGGTGCAGACGGTCGGCCTCGGGCCGCACCGGCTGAACCGGGCGACACGGCCAGCATGGTTTTTCGATCCGGCACAATATGGCGGCATCTTGTGCGACATCGCTTCGCACCAGGTCGATCAATTCCTGTTTTTCACCGGGTCCGAAGATGCCGAAATCGTTGCATCGAGCGTCGGCAATTTCGCCAATCCCGGCGATCCGGGCCTCGAGGATTTCGGCGAGATCCTGATCCGCAGCGATCGCGGACAGGGCTATATCCGGGTCGACTGGTATACGCCCGACGCGCTGCCGACCTGGGGCGACGGCCGGCTGACCATCCTCGGCACCGAGGGGACGATCGAATTGCGCAAATATGTCGATATCGCCGGCCGGCCTGGAACCGACCATCTGTTCCTCGTCAACGGCTCGCGCTGCGAACATATCAATGCGGCCGGTGAGGGGCTGCCCTATTTCGCGAACCTGGCCGCCGATGTGCGCGACCGGACCGAGACGGCGCTGCCGCAGGCACATTGTTTCAAGGTGACGGAACTGGCGCTCCGAGCCCAGCAGGCGGCAACGCGGCTCGGTCATCTCAAAGGCGCCGATTGATGCTGAACGTCGCCATTCTGGGCGCCGGTATCGGGGCTGCGCACATGGCTGGCTATCGGGCCCTGCCGCAACATTATGCGGTGCGTGCGGTGTGCGATCGCGACACCGAACGGGCGTCGGCCCTTGCGGCGCTTCAGCCGGATTGCGCGGCGCTCGGCGATATCGACGCGGTGCTGGCCGATCCGCGCATCGACATCGTCGATATCTGTCTGCCGCCGCATCTGCACGGACCGGTCGCGCTGCGCGCTTTCGAGGCCGGCAAGCATGTGGTCTGCGAGAAACCGATGGCCGGCAGCGTGCTCGAGGCCGATGCAATGCTGGCGGCCGCGCGCCGGAGCGACCGCCTGCTGGCGCCGATCTTCCAGTATCGCTATGGCCGCGGGCTTTATCGCCTGGCCGGCCTGCAGGATCGCGGCCTTGCCGGCAAGCCACTGGTGGCGGGCCTGGAGACCCATTGGGACCGTGGCGCGGACTACTATGCCGTCGACTGGCGCGGGCGATGGGCCGGCGAACGCGGCGGTGCGGTTCTGGGTCACGCCATTCACATGCATGATCTGATCAGCCGCTTTTTCGGTCCGACGACAGGATTGTCGGCGCTGCTCGACACCAGGGTGAATGCGATCGAAACAGAGGACTGTGCGGCGATCGCCATGCGCACAGAAAGCGGCGGGCTGGTGACCTCTTCCGTGACGTTGGGCGGGGCCGGCGACATGTCGCGCCTGCGGCTGGTCTTCGACGGGCTGACGGCCGAGAGCGGCCGTGAGCCCTATGCGCCCGGCGCCGGCACCTGGACCTTCACCGCCCGCGATCCGACCGCGCAGCCGGCCATCGATGCGGCACTCGCCGAAATCGACGCCGAGACCGCCGACCGGCCGACCGGCTATGCCGGCCAGTTCCTGGCGATTGCCGGCCATCTCGCCGGCGAGCAGGCGGACATGGTCACAGCGGAGGACGGCGTGCGCTCCATCGAAACGGTCGCCGCGATCTATCACGCAGCGCGCAGCGGTGGCCATGTCACCCTTCCGCTTGACCGCGATCTGCCGATCTGTTCGGACTGGGTTCCGGAGACGCCATGAACACGACGCATCGCACACTCAACCACCCCGACCGTCTGTTTCCGCCCGATCCGCGGGTGCGGTCGATCACGCGGTCGCTCTATAACACAGTCAAGGACCTGCCGATCGTCAGCCCGCATGGGCACACCGATCCGCGCTGGTTCGCCGAAAACGCGCCTTTTGCCGATCCCGCTTCGTTGCTGGTTATCCCCGACCATTACGTGCTGCGTATGCTGGTGAGTCAGGGCGTCTCGCTCGAAAGTCTGGGAGTCGCACCTCTCGACGCGCCGGCGCAGCCGGTCGACGGCGAGGCGGTGTGGCGGCTCTTCGCCGAGCACTATCACCTGTTCCGCGGCACCCCGACGCGGCTTTGGCTGGATCATACGTTTGAGACCCTGTTCGACCTGCATGAGCCCCTGGGGCCGGCCACGGCGGACACGTATTACCGGCGTATCAGCGACTGTCTGGCACGGGACGACTATCGCCCGCGAGCGCTGTTCGAGCGCTTCGATGTCGAAGTGCTGGCGACAACCGAAAGCGCCACCGACGATCTCGTCCATCATGCGGCGCTGGCCGACAGCGGCTGGCGGGGCCGGGTGGTCACCACCTACCGCCCCGACAGTGTCTCCGATCCGGATCATACGGATTTTCCGGACGCGATCGAGAGGCTGGGTAGCCTGACCGGATGCGATACGACCGATTGGTCAGGCTATCTCGAGGCACATCGGCGGCGCCGCGCCTTTTTCCGTGACTATGGTGCGACCGCCACCGATCATGGCTTTGCCAGCGCCGCGACAGCCGATCTGTCGCAAGCCGCGTGCGAGGCGCTGTTTGCGCGGGTTCTTTCGGGCACGGCGGACGGCGACGACCGGGCGCTGTTTCGGGCGCAGTTCCTCACCGAAATGGCGAAGATGAGCCTTGAAGACGGCATGGTGATGCAGATCCATCCGGGCTCGATGCGCAACCACAACATGGGTGTGCTTGCCCGTTTCGGACGCGACCAGGGGTTCGACATCCCGACCCGCACCGACTATGTGACGGCGCTGCGGCCGCTGCTCAACGCGGTCGGCATGGATCCGCGGCTGACCCTGATCGTCTTTACGCTGGATGAAACGACCTATGGGCGCGAATTGGCACCGCTCGCCGGGGTCTATCCGGCGCTGAAACTGGGACCGGCCTGGTGGTTCTTCGACAGCCCTGACGGGATGAAGCGCTTCCGCGAGCAGACAACCGAGACGGCGGGTTTCTACAACACGGTCGGCTTCAATGACGACACCCGCGCGTTCCCGTCCATTCCCGCCCGTCACGACATGGCGCGGCGCATCGACTGCGCCTTTCTCGCCGAACGCGTTGCCGACCACCGGTTGCGCGAGGACGAGGCGCATGCAATCGCCCGCGATCTTGCCTATGAGCTGCCGCGGCAGGCCTATCGGCTCGCATGACAGCCGGGGAGCGACGATGAACACGCTGAATCTGGAACTTCTCGCCGGTTATCAGGGCGCGGCGCAGCGCCCCGCCTACGACCGGTCGCGCTTGTCGCCGGCGATCGTGCATCTCGGCATCGGCGCCTTTCACCGGGCTCATCAGGCGGTTTACATCGATGACTGTCTAGAGCGGGATCCACATTGGGCGATCATCGGCGCGAGCCTGCGGCGCAGCGATACCCGCGACGCGCTGATGCCGCAGAACGGCCTCTACACGCTGGCGGTACGGTACGGTGCGGCAATGCGCACTCGGATCATCGGCGCCATCGTCGATGTGCTGCATGCACCACCCGATAATGCACCGGTGATCGCCGCGATCGCCGCGCCGGAGACCCGCATGGTCACGCTGACGGTGACCGAAAAGGCCTATTGCCGCAACCCGGCGACCGGCGATCTGGACCTGGATCATCCCGACATCAGGGCCGACCTGGAAGGCCACTCCGGCGTCCGGTCCGTGCCCGGCCTGCTCGTTGCCGCCCTCGCGGCGCGGCGGCGCGGCGGGCTCGGCCCGATCTCGCTCGTCAGCTGTGATAATCTGCCGGACAATGGCGACACCTTGGCTAAGGTGGTGCACCAATATGCCGTGGAGGCGATGCCGCAGCTTGCCCCTTGGATCGAGCGGGAGGTCGCGTTTCCGGCGACCATGGTCGACCGCATTGTGCCGGCCACCACCGATGACGACCGGCGCGCGGTGGCGGAGGCGACCGGCTACCAAGACGCCTGGCCGGTGGTCACGGAGCCGTTCAGCCAGTGGGTTGTCGAGGATCGGTTCGTTGCCGGCCGGCCGCCACTTGACGCGGCGGGCGCGTTGATGGTGGCGGATGTCCGGCCGTTCGAAGAGATGAAGTTGCGTCTGCTCAATGGCAGCCATTCGGCGCTTGCCTATCTCGGAATCCAGGCCGGCTTCGAAACGGTGAGCGCGGCGGCGGCCGATCCGGCGCTGAGAACGTTTCTCGACCGCATGATGCGCACGGAAATCATCCCGACCCTGGATCTGCAGGCCGTTGACCTCGATGCCTATGCGCAATCACTGCTCGCGCGGTTCGACAATACGGCGCTCAAACACCGGCTGATGCAGATTGCCATGGACGGATCGCAAAAGGTACCGCAGCGTCTGCTCGGCACAATTCGCGATTGCGAGGCGGCCGGCCGGCCGCACCCGCATCTCGACCTTGCCGTCGCCGCTTGGATCCGCCATCTGTCCGGCCTCGGTCCCGACGGACGGCGGTTCGATGTCGACGATCCGATGGCGTTGCGCTTTGTCGGGATTGCCGAGGCGACGCTACCGGATGCCGAGGCCTTCGGCGCAGCCATCCTGGACCTGCAATCGGTGTTTGGGGCCGACCTGTCCGGCGACCGCCGCTTCCGCGCCGCCGTGCTCAAGCTTCTTCGCTACCTCTTCGATCACGGACCCGCGGCCGCTGTTTCCGCGACCGGCCCTTAAAAAAGTGGTAACGACATAATATATCAGCACCCGTTGGACAGCAGGCCGTGATCGGCTAAGACTTCGCACGCCGGCGCGATGACACGGAAGCGACGCGTCCCGTCCGGGCTTGGTTTCAATGGATAAACGAGATGGATTACAAGGACTACTACGAGATCCTCGGATTGGAACGTTCGGCGACGCAGGACGAGATCAAACGCGCCTATCGGAAGCTTGCTCGCAAGTATCATCCGGACGTCAACAAGGACGCGGATGCCGAAAACAAGTTCAAGGAGGCCGGCGAGGCCTATGAGGTGCTTAAGGATCCCGACAAGCGCGCGGCCTATGATCAACTTGGCGCGAACTGGCAGGCGGGCCAGGAGTTCCATGCTCCGCCGGGATGGGATGAAGGTTTCGAGTTCTCGGGCGGCGGATTCGATGGCGGTGATCAGGCGGCTTTCAGCGACTTTTTTGAATCGATGTTCGGGCGCGAGCGGCGCGGCGGCGGCCATCGGACGGCGCATGAGTTTCATGCCCACGGTCAGGACCATCACGCCAAGATCGCGATCGATTTAAACGATGCTTACCAGGGAGCGACACGGACCATCTCGCTGCGGGCACCGGAGGTCGACGCCTCCGGCCATGTGACTGTGCGTGATCGCTCCATTCGCGTGAAGATCCCGAGAGGCATCACTGAGGGCCAGCACATCCGCCTTGCCGGCCAGGGCAGCCCCGGTATGGGGCAGGGACAGGCCGGGGACCTCTATCTCGAAGTGCATTTTGAGCCGGATCGGAACTACAGCGTCGAGGGTCGCGACGTCTATCTCAACCTGCCGATTACACCCTGGGAGGCGGCGCTCGGCGGCAAGGTCAAGTGCCCGACGCCAAGCGGCGCGGTCGATCTGAAGGTTCCGAAAAACGCGCGCACCGGGCAGAAGCTGCGCCTTAAGGGACGCGGCATTCCGTCAAAGCAGCCGGGCGACCTCTACGTGGTATTGCAGATCGCGGTGCCGCCGGCCAAGACCGAGAAGGATCGGGAGCTCTACGAACAGATGGCGCGCGAAATGAATTTCGATCCGCGCGCCGCACTGGGAGTCTGACAGCCATGATCAAGGATTCGTTGAAAACGGTTTCCGGAGAAGTCATCGAGGCGCTGACGCTGGCGCAACTGGCACGCTCCTGCGACGTGCAATCAAGCTGGATCGTCGAATTGGTGGAAGAGGGTATCCTGGAGCCGAGGGGAGGCGACCCTTCAGTATGGCGGTTCTCTGCTGTCAGCATGACGCGGGTGCTGACCGCCCGGCGTTTGCAGCGGGATCTCGGCGTCAATCGGCAGGGCATTGCCCTGGTGCTTGACTTGCTGGAGGAACGGCAGCAACTGCGCTTGCATCTAAAGCGTTTGCAGCGTTCCCTGGCAACCGAGGATCGCGACCGCGACGCCGGGTTGTAGACGAATCCACAACACGTTAACGGGAGGCGGCTTGCGCCGTCTCCCGTCCTCCGGGTTCCAACTCCCGACCCACGTCACCAGAACCCGGTTTTATTGCTAACCGACGTGTAAATCACGCATCACGAGCGGCTTGGAGTTCGACCGCTCCCGTTTGCTGAGCCTGCCGAAACAATCGACCAGGGCTTTCCTGAAATACTCGTTCCGCGTGTCCCGGGCCCTGATCAAATCGCTGATGCTGTCGAAGCCCGGCGTGTGTTTGTTCTTTGACATAGCACTCACCTCCTTCGATTCACGTGGTGTCACTCTCTATATGGGTCTGAAACATGACCGATATCTGTCCGAAACATTAAACCGGCGTAATGTTCGACCGGACGCGCGTCGCGGCGGGAGAGCGATGGAACTTGAGGAAAGTGGCTGGGGCGGCTGGATTCGAACCAGCGCATGGCGATACCAAAAACCGCTGCCTTACCGCTTGGCTACGCCCCAATGACGGCCGGGCCGTGACGGCCGGACGGATCATGCGTTTACCATTTCACAGTCAAAATTCAAGCGTTACGGATCGAAAATAACGCCGCCACACCGGCTTTTCCAGGTTCCGGTGCTAACGGTCCGAACTTTGCCAATGCGGACTGATCCATGGTTGCTGGTTGGACCGGGGCAGAGGCTGCCGGCCGAGAATATGATCGGCGGCCTTCTCGCCGAGCATAATCGACGGGGCGTTGAGATTGCCATTGGTGATCCGCGGAAACGTGGACGAATCCGCGACTCGTAGCCGGTCGACTCCGATCACCCGGCATTGCGGATCGACCACTGCGTGCGGATCGTCCGGCCGGCCCATTCTGCAAGTGCCGCAGGGATGGTAGGCGCTTTCTGCATGGTCGGCGATGAAGGCGTCCAGCGCCTCGTCCGACCGGATTTCGGGTCCCGGCGCGATCTCGCGGCCGCGATAGGGATCGAAAGCGGGTTGCGCGAACAGCTCTCGTGCCAGGCGGATGCAGTGGCGGAAATCCTCCCAGTCGGACGGCGTGCTCATATAGTTGAAGCGGATGACGGGGTCCGCCTTGGCGTCGGCGGAGCGCAGGGTCACGCTGCCGCGCGACGGCGAGCGCATCGGCCCGACATGCGCTTGAAAGCCATGCGACCGCGCCGCGGCCTTGCCGTCATAGCGGATGGCGACGGGAAGAAAGTGGAACTGGATGTCCGGATAGTCGACTCCGGCCTTGGAACGGACGAAGGCGGCGGCCTCAAAATGGTTGGAGGCGCCGGGACCGGATCTAAAAAACAGCCATTCGGCGCCGATTGCCGCTTTGGAGACCGGATTGAGCTTGGAATAGAGCGTGATGGGCTGGGTGCATTCCTGCTGCACGTAGAGTTCCAGATGGTCCTGGAGATTGGCGCCGACACCGGGCCGATCGGCGACGACGGCGATGCCATGCTCTTTCATATGCGCCGCCGGGCCAATACCGGACAGCATCAGCAGTTTCGGCGAGTTGAAGGCGGAGGCCGCGACGATTACCTCGCGCCCGGCGCGCACGGTCTCCGTTTTGCCGGCCCGCTCCACCTCGACTCCGATCGCCCGCCCATCCTCGATGAGGACGCGTCGGGCGAAGCAGCGCACCAATCTGAGATTGGGCCGTTTGAGTGCCGGTTTCAGATAGGCATTGGCCACCGACCAGCGACGGCCGTGATGGATGGTCTGTTCCATCAGTCCGAAACCTTCCTGCTTGCGGCCATTATAGTCGTCTGTCAGCTCGAAACCGGCCTGCCGTCCGGCGTCGATAAAGCTCTGAAACAGCGGATTGTCGGCCTGTCCGCGGCGCACATGCAGCGGCCCCGATGTGCCGCGCCAGCCGGCCTCGCCGCCATGCGCGGTTTCCATCTTTTCAAAATAGGGCAGCACGTCGGCGAAACCCCAGCCCGTCGCGCCGGCCGCTTCCCAATGGTTGAAGTCCTCGGCATGTCCGCGCACATAGACCATGCCGTTGATCGAGGAGGAACCGCCGATCACCTTGCCGCGCGGTGCCGCCAGCCGGCGGCCGCCGAGATGCGGTTCCGGCTCCGTCCGATAGCCCCAGTCATAGAGCCCCATATTCATCGGATAGGATAGGGCGGCCGGCATCTGGATGAACGGACCGATGTCGCTGCCGCCGAATTCCAGCATGATGACCGTGTGCTTTCCGTCTTCCGACAGGCGATTGGCCAGGACCGAGCCGGCGGAGCCGGAACCGATAACGACGAAATCCGCTTGCATCTCAGTGTCCCGCGTTGCTTTGGATCAATAGGGGCTGTCGACCGGGCCGGTCGCGACGTAGACGCTCTTGATCTGGCTGTAGTAGTCGAGTGCTGCACGGGAGTTCTCCCGGCCGACGCCCGACCGTTTGTTGCCGCCGAAGGGTGCTTCGACGGGCGCGAGATTATAGGTGTTGATCCAGCAGCTACCTGCCTCGAGCCGTGCTATGACCCGGTGGGCGCGTGACAGATCGCGGGTGAAGACGCCGGCCGACAGGCCGAATTCGGTGTCGTTGGCGCGGGCGATCACCTCGTCCTCGTCTCGGAAACTCAGAACGCTCATCACCGGTCCGAAGATTTCCTCGCGCGCGATGCGCATCGCGTCGCCGACGTCGGCAAAGATCGTCGGCTCGACGAAGAAGCCGTTTTCCATGCCCTGCAGCGTCAGCGTCTTTCCACCGGTGACAAGCCGTGCGCCCTCCGCCTGGCCGATCTCGATGTAACCCATCACCTTGTCGCGCTGCGCTGCGCTGACCAGCGGTCCCATCTGGGTCGCCTCGTCCATCGGATCGCCGATGCGGATCGCCTCGGTGCGGCGCGTCAGCCGTGCCAGGAAATCGTCCATGCGGCTTTCATGCACGAAGACGCGCGTGCCGTTGGAACAGACCTGGCCGGACGAATAGAAATTGCCGAGCATCGCGCCGCCGACGGCGTCGTCGATTGCGGCATCCTCGAAGACGATCAACGGCGACTTACCGCCGAGTTCCATGGTCACGTGGCGGATGCCCGAAGCGGCCGCGGCCATCACCTTCCGGCCGGTGGGCACCGAACCGGTAAGCGATACTTTCTCGACACTTGGATGGTCGATCAGTTGGGCGCCGACATCGCCGTAGCCCTGGATCACATTGTAAACGCCGGCGGGCAGGCCCGCTTCATAGAGGATACGGGCGACTTCCAGCGCGCAAAGCGGCGTGACCTCGGAGGGTTTGAAAACCATTGCATTGCCGCAGGCGAGCGCAGGCGCGCCTTTCCAGCAGGCGATCTGCGTCGGATAGTTCCATGCGCCGAGGCCGACGCACACGCCGAGCGGTTCGCGGCGCGTGTAGACGAAATCGCCGCCCAGATCGATATACTCGCCGTTGATCGCCGCCGACAGGCCGCCGAAATACTCGAGCGCATCGGCGCCGGAGGTGGCATCCACCACCAGCGTTTCCTGCAAAGGTTTTCCCGTGTCGAGCGTCTCGAGTTCGGACAGCTCCCGGTTACGCTCGCGCATCAGGTCGGCCGCCCGGCGCAGGATCCGGCCCCGCTCGGTGCCGGTCATGGCGGCCCAGACCCTCTGGCCGCGGGCCGCCGATTCAACGGCGGCTTCCACGATCGCCGGCGTAGCCGCATGGAGCCGTGCGACCACCTCGCCGGTGGCCGGATAAATACAGCCGATGATCCGTCCGTCCGCGTCATCGATATAGGCGCCGTCGATGAAGTGGGACGCCTGGGGTTGTGCCTTCATGATGCCGATCCCTATTCGCCGCGGGGAAAGCGCTTGCTTTCCTCTAGGTCGTTCAAGTCCATATGGTTGCGCATGTAGCGTTCGGACGCTTTCTGCAGGGGCTGGTAGTCCCATGGATAATAGGAGCCGTTGCGCAGCGCCTCGTAGACGACCCGGCGCCGTGCCTGGCTTTCGCGCACTGCGGCGTCGAAGGCGTCCATGTCCCAACGTTGACGCACCTGCTGCATGAACGCGTTTACGCGTTCGGCCTCGGTCGGCTCGTCGGCCAGGTTGCGCGTTTCGGCGGGATCGTTCTCGAGATCGAAAAGCTGCGGCGGGTCGAGTTCGCAATGGGTGAATTTGTAGCGCCCCTCGCGCAGGCAGACGAGCGGCGCATAGGAGCCCTCTGCGGCATACTCCATCGCAACTGGCGCGCTTCGGTCCATGCCGGATAGAAGTGGCAGTAGGCTCTGCCCATCCGTCCAGGGATGGACCGTGTCGAGACTGACGTCGGCCAGATCGGCCAGCGTTGGCACGATGTCGAGGTTGGAGACCGGCGCGTCGAGGTGGCCGGCCCGGATGCCAGGACCGGCGATCATCAGCGGCACGCGCGACGACCCTTCGAAGAAGCTCATCTTGAACCACAGACCACGCTCGCCGAGCATGTCGCCGTGATCGGAGCAGAACACGACGATCGTATCGTCGATCATGCGCGTCGCGGTCAGGATGTCGATCAGCTCGCCGACCTTGTCATCGAGATAGGAGAGATTGGCAAAGTAGCCACGCCGAGCGCGCCGCACATGCTCAGGCCGGATGTCGAAATTGCGATAATCATTGGCGAGATAAAGGCGTTTCGAGTGGGGGTCCTGATCATCGAAGGCGATTGCCGTGACGGCCGGCTCGAGAAATGGGCACTCCTCGTAGAGATCCCAATAGCGTCGCCGCGCCACATAGGGATCGTGCGGATGGGTGAACGAGACCGTCAGACACCACGGGCGAGCCTCGGCATCGTCGGATTGCCGTGCCAGGTGGTAGAGCTTCTGACTGGCAAAAAACGCCACCTCGTCGTCATATTCCATCTGATTGGATGTTTCGGCGATACCGGCGCCGGTGACGGAACCGAGATTGTGATACCACCAGTCGATGCGCTCGCCCGGCTTGCGGTAATCCGGCGTCCAGCCGAAATCCGCCGGATAGATGTCGGTGGTCAGCCTGTCCTCGAAACCGTGCAACTGGTCGGGCCCGACGAAATGCATCTTGCCGGACAGGCAGGTGTAATAGCCGCAGCGGCGAAGATGATGGGCATAGGTCGGAACATCGGACGTGAATTCCGCGGCGTTGTCGTAGACGCGGGTGCGGTTCGGCAATTGGCCGGACATGAAAGCGGCCCGGCCCGGCGCGCAGAGCGGCGAGGCGGTGTAATTGTTGACGAAGCGCGCCGAACGTTCGGCCAGCGCTTTGAGATGGGGCGTGTGAAGCCATTCGGCCGGGCCGTCCGGAAACAGGGTTCCGTTCAACTGGTCGACCATGATGATGAGGATGTTCGGAACCTTGGCCATGCCCGTGCCCTTTCGCGGTGGTCACCTTGACGAAGCGCCAATTGACCTCAAATTATTTTTTTTGAACGTTCATTCAAGAAAAATCATGGTCCGATGGCGACAGAGCCCATCGTCCGGGAATCCGGTGCCTCGGCGATGGATCGGGTGTCCTTGCCGGCGTCTGTTGCATTGCACGCACGCTATTGTTAAAGGTTGAACAATATTGAAGGCGACCGCTCGCTGCCGTATATAATCAAGGTGATCAGCGGGGTTCCGTCCGGCCTCTCCGGGACCGGATGTCAAAGCAAGGGAGATCGGGCATGACGGCGTGTATTACCGGTTGGGCACATTCCAAATTCGGGAAGCTGACGGACGAAACGGTGGAGAGCCTGATCGTCGGCGTGGCGCGCGAGGCGATCGCCCACGCAGGTCTCGAACCGGCCGATATCGACGAGATCGTTCTCGGTCATTTCAATGCCGGTTTCAGCAAGCAGGACTTCACCGCGAGCCTGGTGCTCCAGGCCGATGATGAATTGCGGTTCAAGCCGGCGACGCGGGTCGAAAACGCCTGCGCCACCGGATCGGCGGCAGTGCATCAGGGTTTGAAGTCCATCAAGGCGGGCGCTGCCAGGAACGTGCTCGTCGTCGGCGTCGAACAGATGACGACGACGCCGGGTCCGCAGATCGGCGAAAATCTTCTCAAGGCCTCCTATCTGCCTGAGGACGGCGATATTCCGGCGGGCTTTGCCGGCGTGTTCGGCCAGATCGCGGATGCCTATTTCCAGCGTTACGGCGACCAGTCGGACGCCTTGGCGGCGCTGGCCGCCAAGAACCACAAAAACGGTGTCGGCAATCCCTATGCCCAGATGCGCAAGGATCTGGGCTATGAATTCTGCCGGACCGAAAGCGACAAAAACCCCTATGTTGCCGGACCGCTCAAACGGACCGACTGCTCACTCGTGTCCGATGGCGCGGCAGCCATCGTTCTGACCGATATCGAATCGGCGATGAAGGCGCCGCGCGCCATCCTGTTCCGTGCGGCCGAACATGTTCAGGACTTCCTGCCGATGTCGAAGCGCGACATTCTGCTGTTCGAGGGATGCCAGCTGGGCTGGAAGAAGGCCCTCCAGACGGCCGGCGTCGACCTCGACGATCTGTCCTTCGTCGAGACCCACGACTGCTTCACCATCGCCGAACTGATCGAATATGAGGCGATGGGGCTGGCCGAGCCGGGCGCGGGCGGCGCGTTGGCGCTATCGGGCGAAACGCAGATGGACGGCCGGCTGCCGGTCAATCCATCCGGCGGGCTGAAGGCCAAGGGCCACCCGATCGGCGCCACCGGCGTGTCCATGCATGCGCTCACCTCAATGCAGCTTTGCGGCGAGGCCGGCGACATTCAGGTCGACAACGCCGACCTCGGCGGCATCTTCAATATGGGTGGCGCCGCGGTGGCCAATTACGTTTCGATCCTGGAACGCGTGCGCTGATCGAATTTCATCGCCCAGATCACTCGGTCGGCTCGCGGAAACCAAGCAAGGGAACCGCGTCTGACCGCGCACGGCTCTATTGCGCAATCGGCACCGAACAGATCATCCGCGTGTGATTGTTGTTGATATGGCAATGGGCCGGCAACGCCCCGGACGGAATCGGGTACGAGTATGTCGGCGCCCGGTTTCTGGCGATCGCCGCGCCAACGGCCGCCCCGGCCGCAAAGGCCGCACCCGGATGGTAGTAATAGGGGTGGTAGGGCGGATAAGGGTGGTAGGGATAATAGTGGCACGCCGGGTCCTGCGGCGCGTGGTAGCAATAGGGTCCGGGCACCGGGTGGTGGGGGTAATAGCCCATTGTCGGTTGCGGACCGTGATCGATGAAGAGAGCGACGTTGCGGGCGGTTTCGGGCGGTTGGCCGGATACGAGCCGCACGCCGTAGCTGATGCTGTCGCCGTCCACCTGCGCCGATGTCAGCGTGACGATCGCAGGAGCGGCGTTGGTCTCGCCCAGGACGGAAATGGCCGCATTGGGTGGGCTCTGCGCGAAGGTGCCGGCTGGCGCGTCCCACAAATTCGCAAAGACCGCCGTCTCCACATGGCCGGCCAGTCGGTAGGGACGATCGCTGAAAAAGATCGTCGCCGGTGCCAGGCCCTCAAGCGTCAGGGTCCGGCCGTCATAGCTCAGCGAGGCGGCTTGCTGGACATACTCGTAGCTCGGTGCCGCGATCGCCATATTCGGTTGCATGGCCGTTTGCGCACTGGCGGTGATCGGTCCCGCGGCCAGCATCAGGGCTGCGAACAATGCGGATAGGGTCTTCATGTCGAGGTCTCCCGCTTCGTTTGGGCGGTCTTGATGAACGTTTCAATGCCAAGGTATGCCATACCCGTGGGCCGCGGCCAGTCTTTGTGCCGGCGGCGGGGTAGGAACCGCGCGATTGCCAGCATCTGTACAAGCCGCTATGGGAAATGAATTGCGAGTTTGAGGCGAATTCATGACCAATCCGGTGCTTGTGGAAGTGACCCGCGGCGGGCGCGTGGAAAGCCGCCATCGCGGAGCGGCGATTGTCGTTGACGGCGATGGCAACCGGCTTCTGGCGCTGGGCGATGTCGATTCACTGCTCTATCCGCGCTCGGCGATCAAGGCGATGCAGGCGCTGCTTCTGGTCGAAAGCGGTGCCGCGGATGCCTATGGTTTCGGAGATCGCGAACTGGCGCTTGCCTGCGCCTCGCATTCGGGCGAACCGGCGCATACCGATCTGGCGGCCCGGATGCTGGCGCTTGCCGGCCAGGACGAACACGCCCTCGAATGCGGCGCGCATTGGCCGTTTCAGCAGAAGGTCGCCGAGGCGCTGGCCCGCAGCGGCGGGTCGCCGACCCAGCTGCACAATAACTGTTCGGGCAAACATGCCGGTTTCATCTGCGCCGCCTGCCACCTCGGCTGGGATCCGGTCGGCTACATCCGCTACGAACACGAGGTTCAGGACGCCATTCGCGGCATTCTGGCGGATCTGACAGGCGCACCGTTCGGCGTCGACAATTGCGCCACGGATGGCTGCTCGATTCCGACCTATGCGGTGCCGCTTGCTGAGCTGGCAACGGGTTTCGCGAGAATGGCGACGGGCGCTGCTCTTGCACCGCAACGAGCCGCTGCCGCCAGTCGGCTGATCGCCGCCTGCATGGCCGAGCCGTTTTTCGTGGCCGGCGAGGGCCGCGCCTGCACACGCCTGATGCGCACGGCGCCGGGGCGCATCTTCGCCAAGACGGGAGCGGAGGGTGTGTTCTGCGCGGCACTGCCGCGGGAGGGTCTGGGCATTGCGCTTAAATGCGACGACGGCGGTACAAGGGCTGCCGAAGCCATGATTGCGGCCCTGCTCGCGCGCTATCTCGATGCCGGCCCAGAATACCGTGCCGCACTGATGGACCAGGCGAACCGGCCGCTGAAGAACTGGAACGGCGTCGACATCGGCGCCATCCGGGTCACCGAGGCTTTGGCGCCCGCGTGACCGGAAACGCACTTATGGTGCCAGATGTGCGGTGTCGGCTCCCGACGGCTCCCACAGTTCGATCGGATTGCCCTCCGGATCGCTGAGGCGTGCGAAGCGGCCGTTGGGATGAACGGTCTCGTCCATATCGACGGCGATGCCGGCCGCCCGCAATTGCGCCGCCATAGCGTCGAGATCACGCACCCGGAAATTGACCATCCATTGCTGCGACCGGTCGCCGAAATAGTCGGTCGCTGCCTCGAACGGCGCGAAAACTGTGTCCCCGGCGGACTGATGCCAGCAGGGCGTGTCGTAATCCGTCGGAACCTGGGCGATGCCGAGATGGTCCTCATACCATTGCGCCAGCGCCTGGGGATTCCGCGCCCGGAAAAACAAACCGCCAATGCCGAGAACACGCTCCATGGCCGCACAGTGGCGCAAACGCCGCAGCTTGACAAGCCACGGAGTTGTCCCTTGGGGATCGCGTTACGCTTCCCGCTGTTCGAGCAGAGCGTCGTCGATCTCGCTGGCGCGGCGATAGGCGTCGCGGTCGCTGACCCGTTGCCAATAGGCGGCGAATTCCGGCCGTTTCTCCAGTGTCCCGAACTGCATGCCCCAGCCGACATGCGAGCCGACATAGACATCGGCGGCGGAGAACCGCTTGCCCGCGATATAACCGTCGCCGGCGACAGCCGTGCTGAGGGCGTCGAGCACCATGCTCAGATTGCCGTAGCCGCAACTGCGCTCGCGTTCGCTCGGTATTTCGAAACCGAGAGACGTGTTCATAATGGCGCTTTCCAGCGGGCCGGCGGCAAAGAACATCCAGCGATAATAGGCGCCCCTGCGGTCAAGTGGTGGAGCCAGGCCGGCATCCGGGAATGCGTCGGCGAGATAGGCGCAAACCGCCGCGCATTCGGTGACGGTCTGGTCGTTATGGCGGATCGCCGGAACTTTCCCCATTGGATTGAACGCCAGATAGTCGGGCGTCTTCATTGTTGTGCGGTAATCGAGAAGCGTGGTCTCGTAGGGCACGCCGACTTCTTCCAGCATCCAGCGGGCGATCCGCCCGCGTGACATCGGATTGGTATAAAACACAAGCTGTTCTGACATGGCTGCACTCCCGCTCGAAAATCCGGACCGTTCGTCGGCCCAAGCATAGACTGTTTCAGAAATCGATTTGTTGTTTCCGTCATGGCGCGGTCATCAACTCTACATCAAAGCTTTACGCAATGGACAGGCGACTGTCACCTGTGCGGCCCAGGCTCGACAACTGCCATCAAACAGGGAGACTTCAATGACGACACGCCTCGCATTTCTTCTGCTTGTATGCATCGCAATGACCGCGCCCGCCATGGCCAAAGACACCTCCTATCAAGGTGCCGTGCATGTGGTCCGCGGCGACAGCGCGGCCGACATGGTCCGCGGCACCGTCTTTCTCGACGCCAACCGCAATTCCATGCTGGATGTCGGCGAGACCGGCATTGCCGATGTTCTGGTATCGAACGGCCGCGAAGTGGTGGCCACCGGGTCCGACGGCACTTACGAGTTGCCGGTCTATGACGACATGAACCTGTTCGTCACCAAGCCCGCCGGCTACAGCACGCCGGTCAATGAGGAGCTGGTGCCGCAATTCGCCTACATCCACAAGGTCGCCGGCTCGCCGCAACTTCGCTATGGCGGCATCGAGCCGACCGGGCCGCTGCCGCAGGCGATCAATTTCCCGATGATCGAAGACAATGTCGGCGACACGTTTCAATGTCTCGCCTTCGGTGATACGCAGGCGTACACCAATCGCGAGATCTCCTTTGTCCGCGACACGCTGGGTGAGATGCTGTTGAACCGGGACAACGCGACCACCGAGTGTCTGATTTTCGAGGGCGACGTCATGGGCGATGACCTGTCGCTCTTCCCGCGTTTCAAGAAGATCGTCGCGGCCGGCGGTGTGCCGCAATATTTCGTCGGCGGCAACCACGACCTGGATTTCGACGCCACCACCGACGCCGATTCCTTTGACACGTTCCGGCGGGAGTGGGGCCCGGAATATTATTCTTTCGATATCGGCAAGGTGTATTTCGTGGTGCTCGACAATGTGCGCTATCCCTGCAACGGCGTCGACGAACATCCTTTCTGCGATCTGTCGGCATCGCCCACCTATAACGGTGTCATTCCGCAGCGCCAGATCGACTGGTTGCGGAACGATCTCGCGCTTGTGCCGCAGGATCGGCTGATTGTGCTCAACGCCCATATTCCCTTCGTCACCTTCACCGATGCGACCGCGCAAAAGCATCAGACCGACAATCTCGACGAACTCTACGAAGTGATTGGCGATCGTCCGGCGCTTGGCTTGTCCGGCCACACCCACACTACCGAGCAGATCCTGCCCGGCGAGTATTTCAAAGGCTGGCAGGAAAACACCAATACCGGGCCGGCCAAGTTTCACCAGATCGTCACCGGAGCGGTGTCGGGATCCTGGTGGGCCGGCGATTTGAACGATGACGGCGTGCCGCACAGCACCCAGCGCCTCGGTTCGCCGCGCGGCTATTATGTCTTCGATTTCGACGGTCCGACCTATGTCGACACCTACCGAACCTTCCATGCGCCCGAGGACAAACAGTTGCACGCGTCCTTCAGCACGCCGCGCTTCCGCGATTGGGCCAAAGATCTGTTCGCCTACGCTGATCTCTACAGCATCCCATCGGACGTGATGCAACCGGTGACGGTCAACGATCTCGGCGACATGAATATGCTGACCGTCGATGATCTGAAACAGGGCACCTGGCTGATGATCAATGTCTGGAACGGCTCGAAGGACAATACGGTCACGGCCGCGATCGATGGCGGCCAGCCGATGCCGGCAACCCGTACCCAGGCCGGAGAGGGCGAGGCCGTTCTGTCGGGCCCGGACTATGCCGATCCGCTGGCGGTTGCCAGGCAGTCCACCAATGGGCGCCCGGCCTTCCGCAGCGCCAAGGGCGGTGACGCGACGGCCGGCTTTACCACCTGGCGCGGCTTTGAGTGGCAGGGCGTGCCGGGGCCGCTCCAGTCCTGGATGCTGAGCAGCAAGTCCAGCCATCTATGGCGCGTCGATCTGCCCGCCGATCTGCCGGTCGGTTTCCACAGGGTCGAAGTCTCGACGACCGATCGCTATGGCCGCACCTTCAGCGAAATCGTTGCCTTCGAGGTGGTCGAGCGCCTGCCCAACATGGGTTGGCAGGAGTGGCAGCAGGATCAAGGCAGCTAAACAGCCGCCGCCGGCGCTTTTTTGTGCCCAGGTGCTGACTGCGCCCGGGCATTTTTATGGCCACGCCGTCTTATAGTTGCTGCAGGCTGGGCAGCACCATATCGGGCGACAGGTCCTTGTATTCGTCCGGGCTGCCGGTGCGATTGATCCATACCGTGCGGAAGCCGAAGGATTTGGCGCCGGCGATGTCCCATCGGTTCGACGATTGGAAGGACACCGAGTGCGGATAGAGCCGGTAGGCTGTGGTGACCATTTCATAGACCCCCGGCGCGGTTTTGAAGGTCCTGAGTTCGTCGACGGAGAAGATGTCGTCGAGGATCGTGTCGAGCGCCGCGTTCTTGACCGCCGATTCCAGCATGGCCGGTGAACCGTTGGACAGGATCGCCAGTTTCGCGCCACGGTCCTTAAGCGCTTTCAGTACGCCCGGCACCTCGTCATAGCAGTCCAGCTTCCAATAGGCGGCAAGCAGGTTGTCCCGGTGGGAGGCATCCACTTCCGGCACCAGCGCGAACGCGCAGTCGAGCGCCTGTTCCGTCAGCTGCCAGAAATCGGCATATTCGCCCATGAGAGCCCGAACCCAGGAGTATTCGAGCTGTTTGTGCCGCCAGATCTCCGACAGGCGTTGACCGTGCGGACCGACCTCGGCCGCATGGCGGCGCACTGCCGCATGCACGTCGAAAAGCGTGCCATAGGCGTCGAAAACATAGGCCGGATGGGATGCTGCTGCAGGCATTGAAGATCAGTCCTTCCATTTTGCGCCGCAGCATGTTCCGGCGCGCGCGTTGCGTCAAGACCGCCGTTGCATTGCTGCCGCGCCGGACGGGATATTGACGTCCGGCGCGCCAGCCTGTTGAGTGCCCGACAGGAGAAGGAGACGGGATCGGCGGCGGCCGACCCGCAGCGAGGAATGCGATATGACCGTGCTCACCGAGGCGCAGACCACCACCTGGACTTTTGTCGATGACGACTGGCATGAGGGCAACGTGCCGCTGGTCGGCCCCCGCTCCCACGCCATGTGGCTGGGCAGCTCGGTGTTCGACGGTGCCCGCTGGTTTGAGAATGTGGCGCCCGATCTCGATCAACACTGTCGGCGGCTCAATGATTCGGCGGTGGCCCTTGGGCTCAATGCCACGGTGCATGCCGAGGAGATGGTTGAACTGGCGAGTGACGGGCTGCAGAAGTTCGACGGCGAGACAGCGGTCTATATCCGCCCGATGTATTGGGCCGAGCACGGCGGCTATATGTCCGTGCCGGCGGATCCGGAGTCGACCCGCTTCTGCCTGTGCCTCTACGAGGCGCCGATGATCCCTTCTCACGGCTTTTCCGTTACGCTGTCGCCGTTTCGCCGGCCGTCGATCGAAACCATGCCGACCAATGCCAAAGCCGGCTGCCTCTATCCCAACAACGGTCGGGCGATCCTGGAGGCCAAGGCGCGGGGTTTCGACAACGCGCTGGTGCTCGACATGCTCGGCAATGTGGCCGAGACCGGAACCAGCAATGTCTTCATGGTGCGCGACGGCGTGGTTTTCACGCCATCCGCGAACGGCACCTTCCTCGCCGGCATTACCCGGGCGCGTATTATCAGATTGTTGCACGACGCCGGGATAGAGGTCGTCGAGAAACATCTGCTCCCCGCCGATTTCATGGCTGCCGATGAAATTTTCTCCACCGGCAACCACTCCAAGGTCGTACCGATCATCAAGATCGAGGATCGCGAATTGCAGGCTGGCCCCGTCGCGCGCAAAGCCCGGCAGCTTTATTGGGACTGGGCCCATTCGGGCGAGAAAATCTGACCCGGCAGAGCCAAGATTTCGCCGCGGCCAGCTTGCCGTTGCGTCGACGCCCGCCTATGTTCCTTGCACAATCATGACAATCGGATGCCGGAAAAGGAGAGTGACATGGCTTTTGAGCTGCCGGACCTTCCCTATGACTATGACGCGCTCGCGCCCTATATGTCGCGCGAGACGCTTGAATACCATCACGACAAGCACCACAAGGCCTATGTCGACAACGGCAACAGGCTTGCTGCGGAGGCCGGCATGGGGGACCTCCCGGTGGAGGAGGTCGTGGTCAAGTCCTTCGGCACCAATCCCGGCCTCTTCAACAATGCCGCCCAGCACTACAACCACGTGTTGTTCTGGAAATGGATGAAGAAGGACGGCGGCGGAACGGCGCTGCCGGCGAAACTGGCGGCGGCCATCGATTCCGATCTCGGCGGCTATGACAAATTCCGTGCTGATTTCATCAATGCCGGCGTCACCCAGTTCGGTTCCGGCTGGGCATGGATCGCCGTCAAGGACGGCAAGCTCGAGATCATGAAGACCCCGAATGGCGAAAACCCGCTGGTCCACGGTGGCACGCCGATCCTCGGCGTCGATGTCTGGGAGCACTCCTACTACATCGACTATCGCAATGCGCGGCCGAAATATCTCGAGGCTTTCGTCGACAATCTGATCGATTGGGACTCCGTGCTGGAGCTGTACGAAGCCGCCTGACCCACGGCGCCCCTAGCAGACCCGAAACCCCGGCAGTCCTGTCGGGGTTTTCTTTTGCGCCGGGACTTGCTCTTTATTGTGAGTTTTCAAATCCTTTCTTTGCTTTATTGTGTCGGCATGCCGGAGCGATACAGCCGGTCAGCGTGACGGAACGGGGATTGCCATGCGCGTGTTCTTTTCGATTGTGGTCGTTGCCGCCATTGCCGTTGCCGTAGCGCTATGGATCTTGAGCGCGCCGCGCAGCTTGCCGCAATCGGCCTTTGCCGGTCTCGGCGAGCCGGACCTTGCCCACGGCGAGGAGATGTTCTGGGCCGGCGGCTGCACGTCCTGCCATGCGGCGCCGCGCTCCCAGGGCGAAGACAAGCTGATCCTGAGCGGTGGTTTGGCTCTCAACAGCGATTTCGGTATCTTCTATGCGCCGAACATCTCGACCGATCCGGAAGCCGGTATCGGCGGTTGGAGCTTCACCGATTTCGCCAATTCGATGAAGGAGGGTGTCGATCCGGCCGGGCGCCATCTCTACCCGTCTTTTCCGTACACATCCTACACGCGTATCCGGATGGACGACCTCAACGATCTCTGGGCTTTTATGAAGACGTTGCCGGCAAGCAGCAATGTCGCGCCCGATCACGAACTCGGCTTTCCCTTCAACATCCGCCGCGCGCTCGGCCTTTGGAAATGGCTGAACCTGACCGATCGGTCGGCAGTGGATTTGAGCGGTGCGGATGAGCAGGTGCTGCGCGGGCAGTATCTGGTCGAAGGACCGGGCCATTGTGGCGAGTGCCATACGCCGCGCGACCTGATCGGGGGCCTGAAGCTCGATGTCTGGCTGTCCGGCGCCGACAATCCGGATGGCGAGGGCATCATTCCCAACATCACGCCTCACGGCGCTTTCGCAAGCTGGACCGCTGGCGATATCGCCTATTATCTGGAGAGCGGCTTCACCCCGGATTTCGACACGGTCGGTGGGTCGATGGTGTCGGTGCAGGCCAACATGGCGATGCTTCCGGCCGAGGACCGGCAGGCAATCGCCGCCTATTTGAAGGCGATCCCGGCCCATCCGAACGGGTTTCCGTCACGGCAATAGCGCGCATTCGATTGATTTCGCGCCGCCCGGGTCTATGCTGACCGGCATCGTCATCCGCAGAGCCGGGGTCCGACCATGTCCGACGCACCGCCGTTTTCGATCGACATCGAGGCCTTCTGGGACGATCCCTATCCGTCGCTCAAACGGATGCGGACCGAGGCGCCGATCGCCTTCGTGCCGGAACTCGGCGCCACCGTGTTCACCAAGCGCGACGATATCTTCACCTGCGAAAAGAACGTCGCGGTCTTTTCCTCGCATCAGCCGCAGGGGCTGATGAATGTGCTGATGGGCCACAATATGATGCGCAAGGACGGCGAGGCACATATGGCCGAGCGAAAGGTTTATTATCCCGCGGTCTCGGGACGGGCCGTGCGCGCGGTCTGGACCGAGGCGTTCCGGGCTCACGCGGAGCGCATTCTCGATGGGCTGGAAACGGCCGGATCGGGCGACCTCGTCGAGCACTACGCCATGCCGCTGTCGGCCGAATCGCTCAAGTCGATCACCGGCCTCGTCAATATGCGCTATCAAGACATGGATGCCTGCAGCCAAGGCATGATCGACGGCATCGCCAATTATCACGGCGATCCCGAGATCGAAAAACGCTGCCATGCCGCGACCGCCATGATCGATGCGGCGATCGACGAAAGACTGCCGGTGGTGCGCGCGACGCCGGACAGCAGCCTGTTGTCGGTGATGCTGGAAGCTGGCATGCCGATGGAGAGCGTTCGCGCCAACATCAAACTGACCATCTCGGGCGGTCAGAACGAGCCGCGCGATGCGATTGCCGGTTGTATCTGGGCGCTGATGACCCACCCCGATCAATGGGCGGCGGTTGTGCGCGGCGATGCAAGCTGGGTCCAGGTATTCGAAGAATATTGCCGCTGGATTTCGCCGATCGGCATGTCGCCGCGCCGCGTGGCGCAGGAATACCGTTTCGGCGGCGTAACCTTCGAGCCCGAGGAGCGGGTTTTTTTCATGTTCGGATCGGCCAATCGGGACGAGGACTATTTCGCTGAACCGGACCGGTTCGACGTCACTCGCGACACCCAGAAGAGCATTCCGTTCGGCGCGGGTCCACATTTCTGCGCCGGTGCTGCGGCGTCCCGCGCCCTTGTCGCCGATGTCGCTGTGCCGATGCTGTTCGAACGCCTGAAACATTTGAGTTTGGTCGACGACCCGCCGATCCGTATCGGCGGCTGGGCCTTCCGGGGCCTGCTCAATCTGCCAGCGCGGTGGGCCGTGGCTTAGTTCACTTCCGGATCGACAATGTGTTTCGAGAAGGTTCTAGCCAGACCGACCGGTCACCTTCAGCGCAAACGCATATTCGAACGCCACCTCTTCCAGCCGCTGGAAACGTCCGGACGCGCCGGCGTGACCGGCTTCCATATTGGTCTTCAACAACACCGGCGCGTCGCCGATTTTGACCGCGCGCAGCTTGGCGACCCATTTCGCCGGTTCCCAATAGGTAACGCGCGGATCGGTCAGCCCCGCGATGGCGAGGATCGGCGGATAGGACTGCGCCGTCACGTTGTCGTAGGGCGAATAGGCTGCGATGATCTCGTAATCGGCCTCTGAAGCGATCGGATTGCCCCATTCCGGCCATTCCGGAGGCGTCAGCGGCAATGTGTCGTCGAGCATCGTGTTGAGCACGTCGACAAAAGGCACGGCCGCGAGGATCGCGCCGAAGCGCTCCGGTGCCATATTGGCGACCGCGCCCATCAGCATGCCGCCGGCAGATCCGCCCTGGGCGACGATGCGGTCGTAGGCGGTGAAACCCTGCCTGGCCAGATGATCGGCGGCGGCGAGGAAGTCGAGAAATGTGTTGGTCTTGTGCTCGCGCCGGCCGGCCTCGTACCAGGCGAAGCCCTTGTCCTTGCCGCCGCGAATATGGGCGATCGCGTAGACGAAGCCACGATCGACGAGAGACAGGCAGTTGGTGTTGAAACCTGCCGGGATGGTCATGCCGTAGGCGCCATAGCCGTAGAGGAGACACGGCGCCGTGCCGTCGAGCGCGGTGTCCTTGCGGTAGAGCAGGCTGACCGGCACCAGCGCGCCGTCATGCGACGGCGCCATGACCCGTCGGGTCACGTAGTCCTGCGGGTCGTGTCCGGAGGGAACCTCCTGGGTCTTCAGCAGCGTGCGGGCGCGGGTCCGCATGTTGTAATCGAATTGCTGCGTCGGCGTCGTCATCGAGGAATAGGAGAAGCGGATCGTATCGGTGTCGTATTCGAGTGACCCCTGCAACCCCAGAGCATAGGCCTCCTCGTCGAAGGCGATGGCATGCTCCTCACCGGTCTCGCGGTTGCGGATGACGATCCGCGGCAGGCCCTCGACGCGTTCCAGCCACACCAGATGGCCGGCGAAGACGGCGTGGCTCAGGATCAATCGACCGGCCTCATGCGGCACGACATCGCGCCAGTTGGCCCGGCCCGGATCGCTGACCGGCGCCTCGACGATCTTGAAGTCCTTGGCGTTGTCGGCATTGGTGAGAATGTAGAAGACGTCGCCACCCTCATGCATGTCGTATTCGACACCGGTTTCGCGCGCCGCCACCAGGCGCGGCGTGGCGCCAGGGTCGTCGGCCGGCAGAAGGTAATACTCCGATGTCTGGTGATCGTGAATATTGATGAAGATGAAATCGTTGAGTTTGCTGCCTCCCACGCCCATGAAGAAGCCGGGATCGGTCTCTTCATAGATCAGCCGGTCGTCTTTCTGGTCGGTGCCGAGCGCGTGGTAGAACACCTTCGACGGACGGTGGTTGGCGTCGAGCAGCGTGTAGAAGAAACCGCGCGAGTCGGGCGACCAGGCGCCGCCTCCGGCGGTGTCCTCCAGCCGGTCGTCGTGGTCCGTCCCATCGGCGAGTTCGCGCACCCTGAGGCTGAAAAACTCCGAGCCCTTGTCGTCATAGCCCCAGATGATGCGCGTGTGGTCGGGCGCGTGGTTGGCGCCGGATATGCGGAAATAACCTTTGCCTTCCGCTTCTGCATCGCCGTCGAGCATGATCTCTTCCGGACCGCCGCCGCGCGGTACGCGGAAGAAGCGCGGCTGCTCGCCACCGGTGACGAAAGATGTGCCGTAAGCGAAGGGGCCGTCGGGCGACAGCACGGAGGAATCGTCCTCTTTGATGCGGCCGCGCATTTCGGCGAACAGCTTTTCCTGCAACGCTTCCGTGTCGGCCATCGCCGCCTTCTGGTAATCGTTCTCGGCTTCCAGATAAGCTCTTATGTCGGTGTCGAGCAGGGATGGATCCTGAAACACCTGCTGCCAGTTCCCTGCCCGCAGCCAGGCATAGTCGTCCCGCCGCGCGATGCCGTGGCGCGTGTCGGTCACGGGCCGCTTGTCGGCGATCGGGGCGGGGGACAGGGATGTAAACATGATACGCCTTTCGGGCTTGTCCGCTGTTTGTCGTCAAACGGCTGCGACGGCGTCCTTACCGATCCGTGCGCACGACCGCAACCGCTCGTCGGGGCGAGCCGCTCAGTGCCCGTCGCTCTCATCCGGTGTAAAAGTCATCGCCGTGCCGTTCATGCAATAGCGCAGCCCGGTCGGTTCGGGCCCGTCGGGAAACACGTGGCCCAAATGTGCTTCGCAATCGGCGCAGCGGATCTCGGTGCGCACCATGAACAGCGAACGATCCTTGTGTTCGGTCACGGCTTCCGCGTCGATCGGGCTATGGAAGCTCGGCCAGCCGGTGCCGGAATCGAACTTGGTTTCGGAGTGGAAGAGCGGCCGCCCGCAACACACGCAGTGATAGGTGCCTTGCTCCTTGTTGTCCCAATTGGGGCCGGTAAAGGCGCGTTCCGTCCCGCCCTTGCGGGTGACGTGGAACTGTTCCGGCGTCAGTTGCGCGCGCCAATCGGCTTCGGTCTTGGTCACTCTCGGTTTCGTCTTTTCCGCCACGGTTCTTCTCCTGTCCTCGCTGCGATGTAGGGTCAGGCCAAGGCCTGGACAATAAACATCATGTCAGAATTCGGTAAATCGGCTTAAGTGGTGACAATTCGGGTGGAAATCGGTTCCGTTGATCTTGCCGGCCAGCGGGCGCATCACTAAATTCGATGCAATTTCACCCATGTAAGTTCCGGGATCGCCAATGGACGCCGCACCCTCCAGCACGACGTTTCTTGTCCTGCTGCTACCGTTTTTCGCGGCTGTTTTCGCCCCGACTCTGACCCGGCTGTTTAACCACAATGCCGCTTGGCTGCTGGCGCTGGTTCCGGCGATTATGTTTGCGCATTTTGCAGGCTTTCTGGGCGAGATTGCCGATGGCGAGGTGGTTACTGGCGGCTATCAGTGGGTGCCGGCCTTCAACGTCAATTTTTCCTGGTATCTCGATGGTCTGTCGCTGACATTCGCACTGTTGATCTGCGGCATCGGTGCGCTGATCGTGCTCTATTCCGGCGGATACCTCAAGGGGCACGAACATCTCGGCCGTTTCTTTTCCTTCATCCTGATGTTCATGGGCTCCATGCTCGGGCTCGTGGTCGCCGACAGTTTCATGATGTTCTTCGTTTACTGGGAACTGACCTCGATCACCTCCTTCCTGCTGATCGGTTTCGATTACAAACGCGAAGCGGCCCGTCGCGCCGCGCTGCAGGCGCTGGTGGTCACCGGTGGCGGCGGCCTGTTCCTGCTCGCCGGCTTGCTGATGATCTGGAACATCACTGGCATTTCGGAGTTGTCACTGCTTTTGCGCTCCGGCGATATCCTCGTCGAAAGCCCGTTCTACATCGCCGTCTTCGTGCTGGTATTGGGCGGTGCCTTCACCAAATCGGCGCAATTCCCGCTGCATTTCTGGCTGCCCAACGCCATGGAGGCGCCGACTCCCGTCTCGGCCTATCTGCACTCGGCCACCATGGTGAAGGCCGGCGTCTATCTGTTGATGCGGCTCAATCCGGTCCTCGGCGGCACAGTGGCCTGGGAGACCGTGTTGCCGATATTCGGTGGCGTGACCCTGGTCGTCGGCACACTTCTGGCGATCCGCCAGACCGATCTGAAGCTGATGCTTGCGTATACGACGGTATCCTCGCTCGGTTTGCTCGTCATGCTGACGGGCTTTGGTTCGGTGACCGCGGTGAAGGCGGCGGCGCTTTATCTGGTGGCGCATTCGCTGTTCAAGGGCGCATTGTTCATGGTTGCCGGTGCCGTCGATCACGAGGCCGGCACCCGCGACATCACCAAATTGGGCGGCCTCATGACGGTGATGCCCATCACCTTCGCGGCAGCGATCACATCCGCCATTTCGATGGGTGGGCTGCCGCCGTTTTTCGGCTTCCTTGCCAAGGAGGAGGTCTATGCGGGCCTGTGGTATCCCGGCGCCTGGCCGCTGCTTCTGACCCTGGTGGCGCTGGTCGGCAACACGCTGATGTTCGCGGTCGGCTTTGCCGTCGCGCTGAAACCATTCCTCGGTGCCCGGAAACCGGAACTCGGCCACGCCCATGAAGGTCCGGTGCTGTTATGGCTCGGACCGGCGGTGCTCGCCGTCTGCAGCCTGCTGACGGCGCTGTTTTCCTCGGTCACCCATTTCTACATCACCAGCCCGATGTCATCTGCGGTCGAAGGTGTGCCGCTGACAGTCACCATCTCGCTGATACCGAAGATCGGCATGGCCCTCCTGTTGTCAGCCGTCACAGTCGTTCTCGGCATTGTGGCCTATCGCATGATCGATCGGCTGCGGGCCGCGATTGCCTATCTTCTGACGGCGATCGGCTGGGGCCCCGATCATGGTTTCGACCAGTTCATGCGCGGGCTGGTGCGCGGCTCCTTCGCGCTGACGGCATTTCTGCAGCCCGGCCGCCTCGACATCTACATGAAAATCACCTTCGTGCTGGTGGCGGCCACGATCATCGTGCCGATGGTCGTTTTCGGCGAATTGCCGGCGTTTCCGACATGGCCCTCGAACCCACCCTTTTACGAGCTGATCATCATGGGGATCGCCGCCATCGGCTTAATTGCCGTGCTGTTTGCCGAGGATCGGCTGACGGCGATCGTATCGCTTGGCATTCAGGGCTTCGCGGTGGCGTTGCTCTTCATGCTGTTCGGTGCGCCGGACCTGTCCTTCACCCAGTTCATGGTGGAGACCCTGTCCGTCGTCATCCTCGCGCTGGTCATGACACGGCTGCGCTTGAGCCCGACCGACCACCGGCCGCCGGGCCGGCGTGCGCTGGATATGTCGATTTCCGGCATTTGCGGTTTCGCCCTGGTGCTGATGCTGCTGAGCGTCACGCAATTGCCCTTCGATCCCAGCCTTTCGGAGTTCTTCACCCGCTACTCGCTGTCGATCGCCCAGGGCGCCAACATCGTCAACGTGATCCTTGTCGATTTCCGTGGGACGGACACCTGGGGCGAGATCGGCGTCGTTATGGTGGCCGGCCTGGCGATCCTCGCGCTGATCCGCGTCAGGGCGCGCAGCAAGACGGCGATCGCTTCCAATGACCCCTTGGCCGAGGAGAGGCGGTAGCCATGCGTACAGTGATCTTCCGGACGGTCGCGCCCTTCCTCAGCAGCCTGATGGTGCTGTTTTCCATCTTCGTCCTGCTGCGCGGCCATAACGAGCCGGGCGGCGGCTTTATCGGCGGGCTGATCGCTGCCTCGGCGCTCGCTATTTACGGCATCGCCTGCGGCGTGTCGCCGGTGCGCAGAGCGCTCTATTTTCATCCCATGGGCATCGCCGGTTTCGGCCTGCTGATCGGCTCGCTCGCCGGTGTGATGTCGATCTTTTTCGGCGTGCCGTTCATGACCGGCCTTTGGGGCTATATCCCGCTGTTCGGCGAGTCGATCAAGGTCTCGTCGGTGCTGGTTTTCGACATTGGCGTCTACCTTGTCGTGGTCGGTTCGATCGGTTCGATCGCCCTTTCTCTGGAAGAAAGGTCGCGCGACTGATGGAACCCGTCATGACCCTTCTGGTCGGCCTGTTTTTCGCGGTCGCCATCTATCTTTTCCTGTCCAAGCAGATCATCCGCATTCTGCTCGGCTCGGCGATTCTGGCCAATGCCGTCAACCTGCTGATCTTCACTTCGGGACGACTGACACGTGAGGTGCCGCCGATCTTGAGCGATGCGTCGGACGTCACGGGGCTCTACACCGCCAACCCCCTGCCGCAGGCGCTGATCCTGACGGCTATCGTGATTTCTTTTTCGCTTTTCGCATTCCTGCTGGTGCTCGGTTATCGCGCCTATCAGGAACTGGGCACGGACAATTCGGAGGAGATGCGCTTCGCCGAACCCGCCGACGACAAGACACCACCTCTCGGATATTGAACGGAACAAAAAGACCCAATGGCATCGCCTGACAAAACCCCCGTCGATATCTCTGCGGCCATGGTGACCGAGCCGGCGACGATGGCCGACTGGCTGATCATCGCGCCGGTCGCCTTCTGCATGGTGATGAGCGCCATCCTGCTGATGGTGCGCAAGGACGCGCGCCTGCAGCCGATGATTGCCGTGCCCGGGCTGGTCGCGCTGGTGCTATTGGCCATCGGACTGCTCGCCAGGGTCATCGCCGACGGACCTCAAACCATGACCATGGGCCGCTGGCTGCCGCCTTTCGGCATCTCGTTTACGGTGGACATGCTGGGCGCGATTCTGACTCTGGTGTCCGCCATCGCGGCGCTCGCCGGCGGCCTCTACGGTGCCGGCGATGTCGACAATAGCGGCCGACGCTACGGTTTTTATCCGTTCCTCTTCGCAATGATGGCCGGCGTTATCGGCGCGTTCCTGACTGGCGACGTCTTCAACCTCTATGTCTGGTTCGAGGTGCTGCTGATCTCCTCATTCGGTCTTCTGATCCTCGGTTCCGAAAGGGGACAGATCGACGGCGCCACCAAATATGCCTTCCTCAATCTGGTCGCAACCACGCTGTTCCTGATCGCCACCGGCTATCTTTACGGCATCTTCGGCACGCTCAACATGGCTGACATCGCCATCAAGGCGCAGACCATGGAAAACAAGGCGCCGCTGGTCACGCTGACCAGCCTGTTTGTCTTCGCCTTCGCGATGAAAGCGGCCGCCTTTCCGTTGAATTTCTGGCTGCCCGCCTCCTATCACACGCCGCGCGTGGTGGTCTCGGCGCTGTTTGCCGGACTTCTGACCAAGGTCGGTGTCTATGCGCTGATGCGGATCGTTCTGGTGCTGTTCCCGGCGGAACGGGACCTGCTCGGCTTCACCCTCGCCATCGTTGCCGCGGCGACGATGCTGATCGGCGCGGTCGGGGCGCTGGCGCAGACCGATTTCAGACGTCTGTTGGGCTATCTGGTCATTTCCGGCATCGGCATCATGTTTGCCGGCATTGCCCTGGCAAGCCCGGGCGGCCTGTCGGGCACCGTGTTCTATGCCGTGCATTCCATGATCGTGATGACAGCGCTTTATCTCGCCTCCGGTCTGGCGGCGCGGGTCGCCGGCAGTTTCTCGATCGCCCTGCCGGGCGGCATCTACAGCAGCCACGTGGCGCTCGCCGCCCTATCGCTGGTGCTGTTCTTTGCCGTTTCCGGTCTGCCGCCCTTTTCCGGTTTCTGGCCCAAGGCGATCCTGGTCAAGGCATCGCTCGATGTCGGCGCCTGGTGGCTGGCCGGGGCCATATTGCTGTCGGGATTCCTGACCACCATAGCCGTCGGCCGGGTGTGGCTGCTGATCTACTGGCGCACGCCGCCGCAGGGCGGTGACAGTGCGGCGGCAAGCGCGCCGGTCGACCCGTGGGTCGACTACCTGCCACTCGTCCTGCTGACCGCGATCGTCGTGATCCTCGGTGTGTTTCCGCAGCCGGCGCTGGAATGGTCGCTCATGGCGGCCGAGCAATTGCTCGATCCTGTTGACTATATCAGGTCGGTGTTCCCGGCCGGAGGTCCGTGATGGGTCTGTTTTTGATCAATGTGCTGCTGGCGCTGATATGGGCCGCCGTCACCGGCCTCTACAGCCTGGCCAACCTCACTTTGGGGTTCATACTCGGCATCTTCGCGCTGTCGCTGATTCGCGAACAGGTCGGTTCCGTCGGCTATTTCTCCCGGGCGCGTCGCGTCGCCGTGCTGGTGGTCGTGTTTCTTTATGAACTGGTCCTGTCTTCGATTCGCGTCGCGATCACGGTGCTGTCGCCGAACATGAACCTGAAACCCGGTATCTTCGCCTATCGGCTGGAGTGCAACCAGGACTTTCAGATCACGCTTCTGGCCAATCTGATCACATTGACGCCCGGCACGCTCTCCGTCGACGTGTCGGAAGATCGCAAATATCTTTACGTTCATGCGATCGACTGCTCGGATCTGGAGGCGACCCGACACGATATTGCCACCAATTTCGAACGACGAATCCTGGAGGCCTTCCGATGATCCAAGCCGACGCGCTGCTTAACGGTGCTCTTTTCATCGCCCTTGCGCTGCTGTGCCTGTCGTTCTTTCTGGCCGTCGTCCGCGTGGTGCGCGGCCCGACATTGCCGGATCGCGTATTGGCTCTGGATATGCTCGTCGCGGCGGCCATCGGATTCATCGCGGTGATCGGCATCAAGACCGACTACGTGCTTTATCTGGACATCGCTATTGCCCTTGGCTTGGTCGGTTTTCTCGCGACCGTTGCGTTTGCGCGGTTTATCATGACCCGCGGACCTGCCGGCCATGAGGAGGAAAACGGTACGGCGCCTGTCAACGGGGAGGGCCGATGATGGAGGTTCTGGCGACCCTGCTCGTGGCGGCCATGGTCGTGATCGGTTCGGGCTTCACGCTGATCGCGGCGCTCGGCCTCATTCGACTCCCGGATGTTTTCACCCGCATGCATGCCGCCTCGAAGGCCGGCACGCTGGGGTCCGGCGTCCTGCTAATCGCGCTCGGCATCCACGCGGGCGACAATGGGACGCTGACGCGGGCGTTGGCCGGCGTCGTCTTTTTCATGCTGACCGCGCCCATCTCGGCACACCTTCTTGCCAAGGCGTCTTATGCGACCGGGTATCGAATGTCGGACGCTTCTGTGGTTGATGAGATGCCGGACGGACCGGAAAAGAAAGTGGCTGGTGAATAGAGGCTGCCCAGAAGTTGCAGTTTAACTCGACCTGCTAGACTTCCGTGTTCCTTTGAATTGCAATTCTTGGTGTTAATCAGCCAATTGTTAACGTTTTTCAACAGATTCATGTTTGAAAATTAGTGGATCAATGGTATCAGCGGTTTGGGTGACCTATATTCCACTAGTCATCAAAATGGCTGAAGTACCAATACCGCAGGGATTGATGGGGCTCTTGTGGTGTCGGGCGAGAAGATATTTGAGGCACAAAAATGAGTGATGCAGTCGACAATTCCAGAAACGACTTGCTTGCTGAACTGACGGCCGAGGTTGTGGCCGCCTATGTTAGCAACAACGTCATCCCGACCGGCGACCTGCCCGGTTTGATTGCGGAAGTGCATTCGGCACTTGGATCGACAACAACGACGGAATCCGCGCCGGCCGAGAAACCGAAACCGGCTGTGCCGATCCGCAAATCGGTTCAGGACGATTACATCATCTGTCTTGAAGACGGTATGAAGTTCAAGTCGCTGAAGCGGCACTTGATGACCTATCATGGTCTGACGCCGGAAGAGTATCGTGAAAAATGGGGTCTGCCGGCAGACTATCCTATGGTTGCTCCGGCCTATGCCCGCGCACGGTCGCAACTTGCCAAGGATATGGGCCTCGGCCAAAAGCGCAAAGCACGCAGATAGCGTCGTGAGCCGGTCGCTTGGAGCGGCCGGTGTTCACGCAACGCGAATGCGTCGATGATCCGGTCAGAACGAACGCACGGACGCAAAGGGTATCAGGTCTTTGCGCCATTCGGGTTTGGCACGCTGTCGTGAAGCCGCCAGACGTCTTGAGCGGCGAAACCGCGAATATCGCGTCTGCCCAGATTGTCCATTTCGAACTGCTCGCGCAGCTTTGCGGCCATGTCCCCCTGGACCGTTATTTGCATCGGTTCGGAGAACTCCTGCAGTCGTGATGCCAAGTTCACCGCCGGTCCGAAAATATCGTAGACATATTTTTGAATGCCGACGACCGAGCCAACAACGGCACCGGTCGCCGGGCCGATTCGGCAGCGCCATTGATTGGGGTGGCTGCTGTTGCGGCGTTGCAGATAGCGGATGAAACGAATCGCGGCATTGGCGGCGGCCCTGGCGTGGTCGGGCGTCGGATCAGGCAGGCCGGCAACGGTGATGTAGGCGTCGCCGATCGTCTTGATGCGTTCGCAACCGAACTGTTCGCCGATGCGGTCGAAGGCGCTGTAGATATCGTTCAACTCGGTGACGGTAACACCTGGGTCGGCGGCGGCGACCATGTCGGTGAAACCGACAAAATCGAGCATCAGCACCGAGACCGGGTCGTAGAGTTGTGGCGTGACGACGCCGAACGTCTTGAATTCCTCATAGACGGCGCGCGGCATGATGTTCAGAAGCAGCTTTTCCACCTGCTCCTTTTCCCGCTTGATATCGCGATTGTTGCGCTCGACCATCATGGAATAGGAATCGATCATTGATTCCAGTTCGCGAATGCGGGTGATGTTCTGGCAGACCAGAACGGCGATCTTGCGGGTGCCCTCCAAGGCGGGCGCGAAATCGACCGCGATCACCATGGTGCGCCGCCTTTTCTTAAAACGCGTTTCGGCTGTGTAGCGTCCGTCGTCCCGAAGACCGCGGCGCAATGCGTCGATATCCAGTTCGGTAAACACGTCGCTCAATCCGGTGCCGGCGTCCGGTCTGCCGAACCATTCGTCGAATGTGTCGTTTCGGAAGCGGAAGCTGAAGTCGTTGCGGTCGAGCAGGGCAACGCCGACACCGATGGCGCGTAGCAGTTGTTCGTTGATGGCTTCGATGGACATGGTCTATTCCACGATAAGGTTTCTGCGGTTTTCGAATTGCGCCAGGACGCTATCGATGTCGCCGGGATCGAAGCCATGCTGGACAAGAGCTCCTTGAAGGACGGTCTTCAACTCGTCGAAATGGCTGTGCTCGATCGCCAGATGCCTATGAAACTGCCGCAGCTGTTTGTCGGTATAAGAGGCCGGCCCGCCCAGCAGCGACGCAATGAATTTGGTCTGGTGATCGACCATGCGCGACATGTCGATATTGTCGAAGAATGGCCCGATGTGGTCGCTGTCGAGCAATGTATCGTAGAAGGTCAGGACGACCCGGCTCACTTTTGAGAAGCCGCCGTATTTTTCAAAAAGCGTTTGCTCTGTCATGGTTTGAAACCCTTTTGAGGATGCGGTTTGCCATCCGGCCGCGGCGACATCGCCTTGTGCGATGCTGCTTCAGGAGCCGGTGCATATCGCTTCGCGCCGACGGCGTTGCGGTGCTTCCGCATCACACATTGATGATGATCTCGGCATATTCTGACGGCACCGCCATGGTTCCGTCCTTTGCGACATTGAATCGTGCGATCAGCTTCAGCAGATCGTCATTGAGTGACTGCCGTCCGTTTTCGTCCAGTGACAGAAAAGCCGTGTGCATCGGACCATAGAAGCGCCGGAAAAAATCGACGAATTGCTGTGGCGATCGGTAACGGAAATTGAAGGCCTTGCTTCGCAGATCGATCGTGCGCGCATCCCGTGCGAAGGTCTCGCCGATCCATTTCTCGTCGCCCCAGCGGGCCGGAGACGCTACGCCGGCGGGCGGTGCCACATGCGTGCCCAAGGTCTTGAACAGCGTGCCGATGAAACCCATCGGCGTCCAGTTGGCGAGCGCGATCTTGCCGCCATCGCGGCAGACGCGCAGCATTTCCGACGCGGATTTCCGCTGGTCGGGCGCAAACATGACGCCGAAACTGGACACGACACCGTCAAAGCTTCCGTCGGCGAAGGGCAGATCCTCCGCATCAGCGATCTGGAACCGAACATCGAGGCCTTCGGCCTCCGCTCGTCTTCGGCCGGCGTCGAGCAATGTGTCGACATAATCGGTCGAGGTCACGGTGCACCAGCGTCTGGCGAAGGCCATGGTCGCATTGCCATTGCCGGCGGCGACATCGAGGATGCTTGCGCCGGACGGCATATCCGCCGCCTCCGCGAGTTCCTCGCCGGTGATTTGTAGTGTCACGCCGATTTTGCCGTAATCGCCGGAAGACCAGGCCGCCTTTTGCCGGACTTTGACGGCCGCGTAGTCCGGCGTTTGAACGTGTGTCGCTTTCGGTTCCATGTTCTTCTCCATTTGCTGGCACTTGGCCGTCGGCGGTCTTACGCGGCGGCTCTTTGCGGCCAGAAGCAGCCTGATGCGGGTCTCTCCGCTCGTGCTAAGTGCGCGTGAATTCTCGGGTTGACCCATTCGGGTTGGAAAACGGGCGCCATGTGACCGAGTTCCGGCAGCATCGCCAATTGCGCGCCGGGGATCGCCTTGGCGATCCTCGTCGCGACATGCTGGGCGACATCCGGGGAATCGAGACCCATCAATACGAGCGCCGGCACGGCGATACGGACAAGGTCACCCAGGCCCCAGGTCTCGGCCAGGCTGGTGGTGAAGTCGGACTGTATCAACGGCGCCATGGCCGCCATCCTTTGACGGCCGGTTTCTCCAGCGCCGTCCCAGGCGCCCGGGCCGTTCCAGAAGTCGACAAACCGCCGCATGCCGTCTTGCGGACTGCCATCCGCGATGCCCTGCGCCACCGCATCCGCAAGCCCGCGAATAACAGCATAATGCGCGACGTCTTCCGTGCTGCCGGATGCAAGGAAATGAAACACGGCTGGTTCGTAAAGCGTCAGGCTTTTGATCAGATCGGGCCGGGTGAGGGCGATCTTGAGCGCCACGCCGGCGCCGAAGGAGTGGCCCACCAGATGTACCGGTCGAGCCGCCGCGGCGATCTGTTCAATAAGCGGATCGGCGATCGGGCGGAGGTCGGTTCCCGGCGCGCCGATCTCCCGCGCCTGTCCATCGTAACCCGGCAGGTCGGGCGCCAGGAGTACGAACCGTCCTGTCAATTCGTCCGCAAGGCGTTTCCATTGTATGCTGCTGGAGGCCGATGCATGCAGGGCGACAACAGTGGCGCCGGCTGCTTCGGCAAATGGTGCGTGTTGGGTCATGGAGCTGTTCCTGTTGCGTTTTGGATGACCTGCATATGCGGTGTCGACGTTTCGGTTGATTTTCAGATCGGCCGGAAAAGCGTTTCATTTGTAGCGCTGCAGCGGACGAAACCGGGCGTGTTTGTTAATAAGTTTCAACGGGTTGCAACGGGTTTTGTGGTTGCCTGCCCCGATTGCTGAAACAATTGAAACACTTGCCTAGGGTTGTGAAAACCGACTGAAACACGGGCCGGATAGGAGGAGCCATGACCAGCCGCCAAAAGCCCGAAGGGAAAAACTCCGACAACCGGACCGTCGCGATGGCTCTGTTCGACAAGGACGGGCGACTGGTCGAGACCGGCGGGGACTTCGCCAACCTGACCGACGCGGCTTTAAGATCCGTGACGGAACGGCAGTTACTTGGCGCCTATCTGCAGCGGTTCGAGACGGTGCAGGACCGGGCATGCGCCGACGCGGTTGACGATATCATTGCCCTTTGGCGGCAGCCGGACGGTATCGCTCTGGAGGCAAGGACACCGGAGGGCGCGTGGCGCCTTCTTTCGTCAAGCCGCTGCGCTGGCGGCGGCATGCTTTACGTCAGTATCGACGTCGACCGGCAGAAGCGTCACCGGGATCTGGCGCATTTCATGGTGGAAAACACGCGGCTGCCGATGTGGGTAAACCGGGTCGAGGACGGCGCCGTGCTGTTTGCCAATCCCGCCGCCTGCCGCCTTTACGGCGTCGGTGAAGACGAGCGGGAAGGCCGTTTCGTCAGCGAGTTCTTTCACAGCGAACACGACAACATCGAAATGCGGAACACGCTGGAGGTCAAAGGTGCGATCGAAAACTATCCGGTGCGGACGCGGTCGGCGTCCGGCCGGGATCTCTGGGTGAGCGGCTGCGCTCAACTCGGGCATGTCGACGGCCAGAAGGTCGTCACGGTCGCCATCCAGGACCTGACCGAGCGCGGCGAACTGGCCAACGACACGTTGAAAGCGCGGGACATGCTGCGCGACGCGATCGAATCGCTTTCGGAGGGCTTTGCCCTTTATGACGAAGACGGGCGTCTGGTTCTGTTCAACGAAAGCTACCGAAAGATGAACCAGGCGGTTGCGGATATTCTGCAGCCTGGTCTCGAATGGGAAATCCTGATGCGGGAGACGGCACGGCGCGGGGTCTATGCCGATGCGTTGGGGCGCGAGGAGGAATGGGTTTACGATCGCGTCCGAAACGGGATCGAATACATACAGGATTATGAGCTCAAACATACCGACGGCACGCATTATCTTGTCTCGGTCCATCCGACCAAACTCGGGGGTTTCGTTGTTACCCGCACCGACATCACCGCAAAGAAACAGGCCGAGGCGGCGGAACGGGACGGAGACCTGCTGATCCGCCAGGTGTTGGAGGCAAGCCCGGCTGCGGTGGTGATGGCGCGCGTCGGCGATGGCCAGATCCTGTATCGCTCGCCGGCCGCGATGGAACTGTTCGGAAAGGTCAAGAACGAGAGGGCCTGTTACACCCGACCCGATGATCGGGCCGATTACGTCACCGCGTTGTTGGCCGATGGCCGTGTCGACAACTATCAATTGACGCTCATCAACGCCGAAGGCGAGGTTTTTCCGGCCTCCAATTACGGACGTCTTGCCGAATACAAGGGCGAGGACGTGGTCGTGACCACGACCATCGACCTGACACGCCAGAACGAGGCCGAGGCTCTGATCCGGCAAGTGCTGGAGGCCTGTCCGGTTCCGGTTCAGATGACCAACGCGGATAGCGGCAAACTGCTGTTCCGCAGCCCGGAAACGATCGCCCTGTTCGGCGCCGTCGATACGTCCGCTGCCTACTATGTCAATCCGGAAGACCGGGTTTCGTATCTTGAGAAACTGCGGGAAAAGGGCTGGATCAACGAATATCGGGCAAAGTTCAGGAACGTGATGGGCGGCGAGTTCTGGGGCGCCGTCTCCGCGCGCCTGATCGAATTCAACGGTGAGCAGGTGATCGTGTCCAATACGCGCGATCTCACCGAGGAACTGGCGCTGCAGGAGGAACTGTCCAGTCAGCGCGAAATGCTGTTCCAGAACGAGAAGATGTCGGCTCTGGGCGAATTGCTGGCCGGTGTGGCGCATGAGCTGAACAATCCGCTGTCGATCGTCGTCGGCCATTCGCTTATGCTGCGCGAGGAAGCGCGGGATCCGGAAACGATCAAGCGCATCGGCAAGATCAGCAACGCCGCCGAACGATGTGCGAAAATCGTCAAGACATTTCTCGCCATGGCCCGGCAACAGCCGCGCAAGATGGAAAACGTCGACATCAACGCCGTCATTTCGACCGCGATCGACGTCGCCGCCTATGGAGGCAAGGGCGAGGCGCTGCGGATCGACTGCGATCTTGCCGCAACACTGCCCGTTATCGTTGCGGATGCGGACCAAGTCACCCAGGTGGTCATCAATCTTATCATCAATGCCGAACAGGCGATGGCGGCAACCGGCAAAGGCGATCGGATCGTTGTAACAACGGCGCTTTCCTCTTCCAGCGATGCCGTGGAGATTTGCGTCACTGACAATGGCCCCGGCATTCCGCGCCATATCGTCGGGCGGATTTTCGAACCGTTTTTCACGACCAAGGATATCGGAGAGGGGACCGGGATCGGCCTGGCGTTCTGTCACCGCATCGTCCACTCCCATGGTGGGCGGATCTGGGTGGACGCAGACCATCGGGACGGGAGTCGTTTCTGCGTGTCGTTACCGGTCGCCGACAAAACGGCCGACCGCGGAGAGGCGTCGGGTCAAACGGAACGAAAACCAGTCGACACAAAGGTATTGGTCGTCGATGACGAAACGGAGGTCGCCGAACTCATCGCCGAGATCCTCCAGAAGGACGGTTTGCGCGTCGACGTGGCCCATTCCGGACATCAGGCGCTTAAGAAGCTCGAAATCACCCGCTACGATCTGCTGCTAAGCGATCTGAACATGCCTGAACTGGATGGTCGCGGCCTTTACGAGATGGTTCGGGACAAACATCCAGACATGCTCGAGCGTACCGCCTTCATCACCGGCGATACGATGGGTCTGAAATCGCAGGATCTGTTGCGGCAATCGAAGCGACCGCATCTGGAAAAACCGGTATCGCCGGCCGAACTGCGGCAACTGGTCTACGGCATTCTGAACGACAAAGACGACAGTTAAATGGAAAACGATCGGTTTCACATATTGGTCTGCGATGACGAACTCGACGTGCGCGAGATGCTCCAGGAGTATCTGGAAAGACGCGGCTTCAAGGTGTCGATGGCCTCCAGCGGTGTCGAACTGCGCGCGGTGATGGCGGTGGACAGGATCGATCTGGTGATTCTGGACATCAACATGCCACGCGAAGACGGCTTAACGACCCTTCGGTCGCTGCGGGTCGACGACCAGACACCCGTTGTCATGCTGACAGCCGCCGGCGAGGTGGTCGATCGGGTCGTTGGCCTGGAGATGGGAGCGGACGACTATCTTGGCAAACCGGTCGACCTGCGCGAGTTGGAAGCGCGCATCAAGGCGGTGCTGCGCCGCCGGACCGCACCGGAACTGCGAAAGCCGACGGCCGAAACGCCCGAGGTGGCGCAGTTCGGCGATTACAGGCTCGATATCGACGCCGCCAAGATGCACGGACCGGACGGCCGCGAGGTGCCGTTGACGGCGATGGAGTTCAATCTTCTCAAAGTGTTTGCGGAGAATCGTGGACGCGTGCTTAACCGCGACCAGATCCTCGAACGGGCGCATGACCGTGCCTGGGACCCGTTTGATCGGAGCGTCGATATCCGCATCTCGCGGCTGCGGCGCAAGATCGAGCGCAACCCTCAGAAACCGATGATCATCAAGACCGTGCGCGGGATCGGCTATCTTTACGATCCGGACGGTATGTAGGCGCGCACCAGCGCGTTCAGCGGTTCCCCGGTTCGATGTCGGAGGTTGCGGCATCGGTATAGGTGCCGCCGGCCTTGCCACGATAGTTCTGCAGCAGTTCACTATCCACTTCCGAACCATCATACAGGCCGAGCAGCACGCCCTTGCGCCGTGAGGCGCCGCGCATCACTTTGATATCGTCCTCGGAGCGTGTGGTGCGCTGTGACATGCGGCGCGCCCACGTGCCAAGGCGCTCATACATCCGTTCGATCACGTCCTGGTGCGCCGCGCTGTTGCCGAGATCCTCGAATTCGTCGGGATCGTTTTCCATGTCGAACAGCATCGGCCGGAACCCGCCCTCGGCATGCATGAATTTCCATCTTTTGTCGGCGACCATGAAAAGCCGGGCATCGCGCGGCTCAAGGCCGAGTTCGACCGCCATCGCCGTTGCCGAATAGTCGAACTCGCTGATCGCGAATTCCCGCCAGGATTCGGGCTCGACGCCATGCAGGAAGGGTCTGAGCGAGCGCCCCTCGATAATGTGGTCAGGCACCCTGGCGCCGACCGCCTCCACAAAGGTCGCGGTCAGGTCGATGCCCTCGACCAGCGCATCGCAGACGGTTCCCCGCGTGGCATCGGCCTCCGGCGACGGGTCGTAGACGATCAGCGGCACCTTGACCGATTGTTCGTGGAACAGGTCCTTTTCGCCGAGCCAGTGGTCGCCCAGATAATCGCCATGGTCAGAGGTCAGCACGATCATCGTGTCCTCCAGGCGGCCGGTTTCCTCCAGATAGGACAGAAGCCGCCCGAACTCGTCGTCACACTGCTTGATCAGACCCATATAGGCTGGGATGACTGCCTCGCGCACTTCGTCGCGGCGGAAGGCCCGGCCGATGACGTTGTTCATATAGGCCGCATAGACCGGATGCGGGTCCAGGCGTTCGTTGGGATGGCGCACCGCCTGCAGGACCTGGTTGCGGCCGTAGAGATTGTGATAGGGCGCCGGAACGATGTAGGGCCAGTGTGGTTTGATGTACGACAGATGGCACAGCCAGGGCGTCTCGGCCCGAGCACGTTCGTCAAGGAAGGCGATCATCCGGCTTGTCAGCCAAGGCGTTTCGGAATCCTCGTTGCGGATATTGGCCGGACGGTCGGCGTGTTTCATGAGCCAGCCGGAGGCGATGTCGCCATCATCCTCGACGCCGGAATTGGCGTAATCGTGCCAGGGATTGTCGCCGGCATAGCCCTTCGATTTGAGATATGCGTTGTAGGGCGATCGGCGCGAGTCGTAGAAACCGTCCGGTCCGTTGGCCCACAGCCCGTCATCCCGTTCGAACACGTCGAAACCGCATTCGGCGACGCGTGCGCCGATCAGGCCGTCCCGGGCGATTCCCAGACGTTCCATGCCCTCCACATCGGCCTTCATATGGGTCTTGCCGACGAGCCAGGCGTCCATGCCCGCCTTGCGCAGATGATCGCCCAGGGTCGCTTCGCCTACTTTCAGCGGGAAATTGTTCCAGGCTGCGCCGTGGCTATGGACATAGCGGCCGGTATAGAAGCTCATCCGGGACGCGCCGCAGACCGGCGACTGCACATAGCAACGCGAGAACCGCACGCCCATCTTGGCCAGCCGGTCCATATGGGGTGTTTCCAGAAAAGGGTGGCCGGCGCAGCTGAGATAGTCGAACCGCAACTGGTCGTACATGACGAACAGGATGTTTTTGACGCGACGTGCCATCATCAGTTCCCTGGGGTGGGCCGGGCCGCGCGAAACGACCCAGCGGATTGTCATCGCAAGATGCCGGGAATCGGCAGGCCAATTTCCTTATCATAGCGCAATGCGTCCGAGTGCAGTCTCATATTATCCGACGCCGGCGCGTTCTCAAGCGTCACCTTACGCATATAAGGAGCCGATTCGTAAACATTTTCAATGTTTTCTCAGCAGGTCTTAGTGATCTCGTAAACCGCGTCCTCGGAAAGGCCCATGTACGCTACGGCACCGACCGCATCGATGTCCTCATCATTATCACACGGTCCACACAGATGACCGCCTTGATCCGCTCCAACGTGCGCCCCAGCAATCGAACTGACGAATGCGATCGGTGGGCCTTCCGACATCCATGTCATCGACGGTCAACGGATGCGGATCGTCGATGCGACGCGGCCTCTCAGTCTGTTCCATCGGTATCGCGGGCTGGTTGCCGCGTCAGAGCGTGTCCTGAGACATGGCCGGCCTGACAGCCGCGGCCGCCTCGCTTTTGATCCGCTTGACCATGGAACGCAGGCCATTGGCGCGCTGTGGCGTCAGATGCTCGATCAGGCCCAGCCGTTCAAACAGCGCATTCTCATCGAATTCGACAATCTCTGAGGCGTGTTTGCCGGAGCAGGCCGCCAGCATGATGGCGACCAGCCCGCGCACGATATGCGCGTCGGAATCGCCCTTGAAGATCAACACGGGATCGCCGGGGTCGGTGCGATCGACGGTGTAGACGAGCCAGACCTGGCTGACGCATCCCTGCACCTTGTTGACATCGGTCTTGTCGCTCTCCGGCATGTCTTCCAGCGTGCGACCCAATTCGATGACGTAGCGGTAGCGGTCTTCCCAGTCGTCCAGGAATCCAAAATCGTCGATAATCTGTTCAAGCGACGCCATGTCGGTTCCCACGCTTCAGCCTGACCGTCGATATAGGAGAGTTAAGGCGCTGGCGCACGGAAAAAAGATGCGTGTGCCCTTCAGCACTCAGTTTGCCGGTTGTGCGAACTGGTCGCCGCGGGCCTGCCGGATGAGATCGAGGGCGATGCGCATACCCTGTTCCGTGTCGATATCGATCGTCGTGAGCGCCTCGGCGCCGCGCGTGCACAGATCCGATTCCTCGACACACAGGGCCGACAGCGTGGCGATCAAGTCGCCGTCGCTCAGGGACGGCATTGCGGTGGAGGGAGCTGTCGCGACCGGCGCCTCCGGTCCGGGCTCCGGATGTTTCGGCAGCACCAACAGGACAACGGTGAACCAGAAAACCGCCTTGACGACAAAACGCATCGAACGCTCCGTATCAATAGATGCGCAGCATGAAAGCCGAAAAACGTGAAAATAGTCTTGTGCAGCCATGCCCTGCCGGTGATGCGGCGTCAACTCCGCAACGCGACACAATCCGGCAGTCGCCGCCGCAGTCGGTATACCGGGGTCCATGTCGGTCCGCGGCTGGTCTTATCGTTTCCTTAAACCGGTTTTGCGATGCTGCCGGTAAATATGTGTATCCGGTGTGAGCAGGCCGTGTTTGTTGGAGTAAAAGGCCGTTTTTTCAAGGAGTTCGGCGCCAAGGTCGACGAGATCGTCTCGACCGGGCCCGACCCGGCGATCGTGAATGAGGATGTGCGGACGGCGCTGCGCGTGGTGTTCATGCGCCTGTTGGTCAGCGTGGCTCTGTGCATAACCGCGCTGCCACTGATCCTGCTGCCTTCGTCCGACTCCTATCGCCTGGTGCCGGCCGTGCTGATCGCCATCGCCATCCCGCTCCTGCTCTGCGGTTTTCTGCTCCGCACAGGACGTGTATCGGCGACCGTCGATGTCGCGACGCTCTGCGCCGCGGTCGGCCTCGCGGTTTTGTGCCTTTCGACCGGCGGCCTTGCATCACCGTTCCTGGCCTGGGCCGTCTTACTGCCGCTCGAGGCCGTTCATTCCGGACAGCGGCGGCCGCCACTTGCGCGCGCGATCGTGGCCATGGCAGCCGTGCCGGTGCTTGTTGCCGCCGGTACGGCGGTGCTTCCGGTCGCCGACCCGTCGCGGGCAGTCGGCATGCTGAGCGCGGTCTTTGCGATCGCCGGGCTGACCCTCTATATGGGCCTTGCCGTGTGGCACATGCGGGACCGCGCCGCGCCGTCCACCACCGACCGGGCGACGCTTCTTGATCGGCTGCCGGGTCTCGTTACGCTGCATGATCCGCACGGCGTCCCGCTGAGCAGCCATGGGACCGGCGCGCGGTCCTTGCTCGCATCCATCGGCCCGCTTTCCGCGAAGGGTTTGGTCGACCATATCCACATTTCCGACCGAATCGATTTTCTGCAGGCGGTGGATCGTCTACGCGCCGGCGAGGCGTCCACGGCGGTCACGGTACGCATGCGCGACCGCAACGATGACGCGCGTGAGCAGCAGTTTCGGTACTGGCACGTGGACCTGGCCGCGCTCGACGACGATCGCGGCGCGTTTGCCGGCTATGTGGCGCAGTCGCGGGATATCACCGCCGAAGTCGGGCAGCGGCTTTCCACCGAGCGCGAAGCAAGCGACATGGCGCTGGCTCGGGCAGGTCTGTTGGCCGCGGCGAGCCATGAAGTGAGAACGCCGCTGAATGCGCTTCTGGGCTTTTCAGATCTGCTTGCAAACGGGTCGAGCGGCGCCCCGCTGAGCCGGAAACAGGCCCATTATGTTGAGTTGATTCGCCGCTCCGGTCGGCATCTTCGGGCGGTGACCGATGCGATGCTCGATCTTGGCAAGGTCGACGCCGGCCGCTACGCGCTCGATCTCGAACCCTTCGACTTGCGGGAAAGCTTCGAGGACTGCGAGGCGATGCTGGGTGCCGATGTCCGCCAAAGCGGCGTCGTGCTGACCATGCGGGTTGCCAAAGGGCAGGGGCGGTTGACCGCTTGTCGCCGATCGGTCCGTCAAATTCTGATCAATCTGATAACCAATGCGATCAAATTCACGAACAGAGGCGGCGTCGTAACGGTCGATGCAGCACAGTGCGACGGCGCGATGCACATTACCGTTGCTGACACCGGCGTCGGTATGTGCGATCAGGACATCGAACGAATCGGCACGCCGTTTACGCGATTTCACCGTGATCGCGGTTGTGCGCCGGAAGGCGCCGGTCTCGGGCTCAGCCTGGTCAAGCGCCTGGTCGGTCTGCATGGCGGCCGGCTTTCGATCCAAAGCAGCCCGAGCCTCGGCACGACGGTGATGGTCGACCTGCCGCTGCAAGGGCCGGACGGCGCACCGTTGCCGATGGCCGGGCGGTCTGCGTCGGTATCCGCTTTGCCGCCGCCGGCGGCGGCGGATGATATGGAGGACACACATGGCCACGCGCAAACAGCCTGAACGGCGGCCGAAAGGCACGTCGTTTGCCAAGCGTGCCCTGCGTGCCGTCGGAAACACGATATCCCGTCATCCCTCGATCGCCGGCGGGGTTGTCGCGGGCGCGGTCATTTTCGGTTATGTCGCGATGAATGCGATGTACCAGCCCGGCAAGCATCCGTCGCCCTGGTTTGTCACTCGGGATGACAGTGTGCGTCAGGTCGCGGCAGTCCGCCAGGCGGTGCCAGTGCCGGAAAACACGGTGACGACCTTCAAGATCGAGCGCGCCGATGCGCCGGCGCCGGTTTCGGACACGCAGGACACTCTGGTCGCGCAATTGCAGGAGGCGCTGCGTGCCCGCGGCATCTATGACGGTATCGCCGACGGTGTCGCCGGCCCGCAGACACGCGAGGCCATCCGCGGCTACCAGGTGCAGTCGGGTCTGGAGCCAACCGGCGAGCCGACGGACGCGCTGCTGGTTCATATCCTGATCACCAATCTGGAGTCGGTGGCGACGCCACAGGGCCGACCGGAACCGGAAGCGCTGACCATTCCGCGCCCGTCATCGCTCACGCCGGCTGAATCCGGTTCCGATCTGATCCTGGATATTCAGACGGGTCTTAGCAACATCGCTTATGCCGATATCAAGGTGGACGGCATTGCCGGTGAACAGACCCGCGCGGCGATCGCGGATTTTCAGAAACATTACCGGCTGCGGTCACCGGCAAGCCGGATTCGGCGGTGCTGGAAAAGCTCAAGGAAATCGGCGCGCTGTAAAGGGGCATGCTGCCCTGTGTTGCAGGCGATCGGTTCGCGAGGCAGGCTATGCGGATATGATGCGTCTGACGTCCGATCTCTGGGTCAAAGCGCTGATTCGACGCCTTTATGGCGCCGGCGACTTTGCCGCGGTTGAGCGGGTCGGCGCGGCGGAGGCGGGCGCAGTCTTCGTGCGGGTGCGCCGACGCGACGGTGTCGAGACATTGCTGGCGCCGGCGCCGCAGAGCCTGTTTGAAACAGCGCGGCCCGAAGACCGACTTTTCGAAACGCGGGTCGCCGTGGCAACGGCCGCCGAGATCGACGCGCTGCTGTCGCGCGAGGCGTCCTTCGATCCGGATTTCTGGGTGGTAGAGATCGAGACCGAAAGGCCTGAGACCTATCTCGACATCATGCCTGCCGCGCCTGATGACTGAGGAGTCCGCCGCGCCGTTTGGGAGGCCGCTGTCCTTCGGGCGGGTTGAGGGTGCTCCTGCCGGCGGCTTCGGTGGTCAACGGCTGAAGCGCCGGCCTGGGCGCGCGCCGCCAGGAATCGACTTTTCGCTTGCATTCCTCGGGATCGAGTGCGGCCATCAGCAATTGGGAATGCCGCATTCCTTGCGATGCGCGGGCAAGATGCGGGAAGATGCCCTCGAGCACGGCGACGGCATGCGTTTCGTCGATGCCCAGGCTCTGCAGGGCCGTGGCAAGTTGTGTGCCGGACAGGTCGAGCATCAACCTCTCGGTCAGCGTGCTGTCGCTGCGCAGAGCCAGCGCGAGGCATTGCGCGAATCTCGCCGGATCGCGCCGTGGCGCCTGTTTGGCAAGCAGGGCGCCGAGCAGAGTTTTCTGTTCGGCGTTCGCCTGCGCCGGTGGGGTGCCGCGCCGGCCGAGCGCCATGTCCTTCAACCGGGCACGGAGCGCGTCTTCCTTTTGACGCTGGCGGTCGCCGGGCGTGGCGAGGCCGCGGGATACAAGCAGATCGTCGATGTCCGGGTCGTTCAGCTCGAGAAGTGCTGCCACCACCGCCGGTGGCAGTAATTTCCGCCGCGCAACGGCCTGGGCATGCGCGCCGCGGTGCCGGGCGATCACGGCAAGCAGCAGCGGCGCGTCGACGGTCTCGCTGAAACTGAGAAACGGGGTCGCGGTGGAAGCGGGCTGATCGGCGATCAGCACGGCCACGCTTTCAGGCACGTGGGCAAGCCGCGCCAGCGCCGCCGCCGCGATGCGCTGCGTGTCGGCGCGCGTGTGTGGGAACAGCCCCAGAAACAGGTTGGAAAACTGCTTTTCGTCATGCGGGGTTGGGTGGCGCAATGCCTCGAAACCGGCGATGGCCGCCAGCAGCGCTGCGTCCTTCCGTCCGGTTTCTCCGGCTCTTTCCAGGTCGCGAAAACGATCCAAACCCTTGACCCAAACACGCGTGACGACACGGTGCCGGACGCTAACGCAAAACACTTAGCAAACTGTTAACTATCAATCCCATAGGCCGGGTTCGAGTGATTTTGCTTTAGCTCGAGGCGATCGGTTGGCAGAGCGCTCCTCCAAGAAAGCTATCGGCAATCCTCTGCCAACTCGCATCCGGCAGCACAGTGCGCAAAACGGCATAGCCCACGGTCTCCGAAACCGCGATCAACACAGCGTCGGGGAGGGTCTGCCGCACGATATGCGCCTGCGACGGGGTCGCCAGCACGACATCCGGCACCGCCTGCCCGGCCGTTCTGTCATTCATGCTGTCGATTTCATTGGACGCGGTATCGAAGATGGCGAGCGACCAGAAGAACGGGCGCTCGAACGCCGTTATGCGGACCGGGTTTTCGGCAATGTCGAAGCGGCATACGACCGCGCGCGCCAACGGGTTGGCGGATGCCAGGCCGTCGGTGGCCCCGTTTTGCAGGGTGTGAAATCTATGGGCCGCACCGAGGGCGTTCACGCCGGCCCAGGCGTCTCGGTCTGCAAAGCGCGGAACGGAGAGCACGATCACGATATGCAGCAGCGCCGCGCCGACGAGTCCGGCGGTGAGAAGATAGGCCAGCCTAGCCATCGCGGCAGCCCGTTCTGACGATATCGGGCATCTCCAGGGCAACAAGATGCGAGCCGCCCGTGACCGGTGTGTCGAATAGAGTCAGAACCAGTTTCAGCGGTTCGGCCTCGCTGCCGACCGCCAGCCAGTTGCCGGGTTTCGGCCGGGCGCCGACAGCGATGTCGAAGCCACCGGAACGGTTCTTGAGCACGTGCTGCGAATGGTAGGCGGCGGGAAAACGCGCATCGACACCAAGCGATTCGTTGCCTTCGTCGGTCGCGTGCAGGGTCCAGAAGCGCGCCGGCGGGGTTCTGCCGATGAGGCGGTAGTCGCATCGAGTGGATAGGCGGCCGCCTTCGCTGTCGCGGTCGGCGATGAAGACGACACCTTCCGCATTGCCAAGCGGCAGCACGCCCTCGCGGGCCCGGCGCGCTTTCGCGTAAGGATCGGCATTTACCGCCTGCACCCGTGGCCACGCGGTCCACGGGCCGACGGAGACCGAGCCGAAACCGGTGGAGGCGCGCAGCATGTAAACGGCGCTGGCCGTCGCGCCGCCGAAGGCGAGCAGAAGAACCAGCGCTATCGAGACAGGAAGGCGAAACAAGGCGGCGAACCAGTTTGCTTGTCTGATGAATCCCTTATAGCCATCGTCGTGACCGCTGGTAACGACTTTCGCGCGTTTGCTGCAGACATCAGCGCGCCGGCTGTAACTGTACCGATCGCTCCTTGCCGGGTCGCAACGGTGGTGCGCCGGCGAAGAGAGCGGCGAGATCGCGCAGCACCTGCGTTGCCTGTTTCGACAGAACCCGAGGCCGCAGCGCGGGCGCATCGGGATCGTCCGATGGCATGGTGGACGCGACCGTCGCGCCTTCTTCCAAATCGGGTTCCGCCGGCGCCAGGCCGGGAATCGGCCGGTGTTCGACACCCTGATGCGCATAGGTCATCAATTGCTTGAACGTCATCGCCGGCAGCGAGCCGCCAGTCATGCGCCGTGAGACCGTAAAGTCGTCATTGCCGAACCAGACGGCCGCGGTGAAATTGCCGGTGAAGCCGACGAACCAGCCGTCGCGATAGGCCTGGGTGGTTCCGGTTTTGCCCGCCGTGCGGATAGTGTCGAGTTTGGCTCTGCGGCCGGTTCCCCATTCCGGAATCTGCACCATGATCCTGTTCATGGCGTGGGTCGCCTCGGCCGACAGCACCCGTTTGTCAGCCGGCCGGTCGCGCCCATGATCGTAGAGCGACGTGCCAGCGTAGTCCATGATCTGGGTGATGCCGTGGCGGCCCGCGGCCATGCCACCGGCTGGAAGAACCGCATACGCGGTCGCCTGGTCTATGACAGTGACCTCCGATGTGCCGAGCGGCATCGTTTTGTCTGTCTTGAGCGGTGTTTCCACGCCCATGCGACGCGCCGTTTCGGCAATCGCCTGTGTGCCCAGATGGTCGCGCGCCAGCCGAACCGGTACGGTGTTGACCGATTTGACCAGCGCCCGTGTCAGATCGATAGTCCCGGAATAGCCGCGGCCGTAGTTGCGCGGCGACCAGCCGCGCCAGGTGATCGGCGCGTCGCGGATGCTCGATTCCGGCGTAAAGCCGTTTTCCATGGCGGTGGCGTAGACATAGACCTTGAAAGACGATCCGGGTTGTCTGAGCGCGTGAGTGGCGCGGTTGAACTGGCTTTCGCCGTAATCCCGGCCACCGACCAGAACGCGCACAGCGCCGCCATGTTCCAACAGCACGACAGCGCCCTGGCGCACGCCGTAACGTTCGCCATATTGCCGCAGGCTGAGTTCCAGCGAGGCTTCTGCGGCGCGCTGCAGCCCGGCATCAAGCGTGGTGCGCACGATCAGAGCGTTTTGGTCGAAGTCGCCGGCCAAACGCCGCACTTCCTCGAAAGCCCAATCCAGAAAGTAGTCCGGCGCTTCCGTGTCGCCGCGGTCGAGAATGTCGGCCGGGTTGCGGCGCGCGCCGATGACCTGCCCCTCGCTCATCAACCGGCCCTGGACCAGATTGGTCAGCACTTCGTTGGCCCGCGCCCGCGCCGCCGGCAGGTTGACATGCGGCGCATAGCGCGCCGGCGCCTTGAACAGGCCGGCCAGTATAGCCGCTTCCGCCAGCGTCACATCGGTTACATCCTTGCCGAAATAGAACTGCGATGCGGCGGCAACGCCGAATGTTCCGCCACCCATATAGGTGCGGTCGAGATAGAGTATCCGTTTTGATCAAGCCAGTTTTGTCGCCCACATTCTGTCAGCCTTGATGAGTGCATTTGCCATTTCGATGAGCTTTCGCATGATGGCTATGAGTGCGACCTTCTTGGGTTTTCCGGCTGTGACCATGGCTTGATATTTCTGTTTGAGATCGGGA
>Ga0209785_1000029_pt1 | contig 86585 bp, 85 predicted proteins | sample WorMetG1BERMUDA2_FD_187403 | JGI IMG/M metagenome (GOLD analysis project Ga0209785, IMG submission 187403) | Marine gutless worms symbiont microbial communities from Max Planck institute for Marine Microbiology, Germany - Inanidrilus... ...
GATAGCGGAACGCTTCGAAGTTCACGACTTCCGACAACCGTTCCAGTGGATCGCCCGACTGGCTGAGCTGCTCGTAACGGTAATCAAGGTCAAAAAATCCAGGCTCGTGGATCATCGTCGCCTCCCGTGATCATCAGCAGTGATTGAATCAGATCAGCGACAAATCAGCGAGGTTTTTCGAGGCGTCCAGATGTATGTCAAGGAAAAAGGGGGGAGCGGCGGTGTCGAAAGCCGCCAGATCGGTCAGCCTTCGCCGCGCGCCGCCTTCTGCTTTTTGGCGATGACGAAGGCGAGCTTGCGGATGGCGAGGCGTTTCAACGTCTCCTCGCCGTAGCTGGGATCGCCGACCATGACGATCTCGGTGTTGGTGGCAGGGTCCACCGCGACAACACGGGCTGTACGGCCAACCGTCTGGATCTCGAACAGCACTTCTTCGAGGTGCACCCCTTCGGGCAGCTTCACACCCCGGATGGTCGCCAACGGCCCCTCCTCCGCGCCGTCGTGGCGGACGGTTGCTACATGTTGCGGCGATACTGGCCGCCGACCTCGAACAAGGCCTGAGTGATCTGGCCCAGGGACAGCACGCGCACCGCGTCAACCAATGTCGCGAACATATTGCCGCCCGTCGTGGCGGTTTCCTGCAGGCGGCGGGTCATCGCCGGCGCCGCGTCGGCGTTGCGCTCTTGGAACGCCGCAAGGCGGCTGAGCTGGCTCTGCTTTTCTTCTTCGGTGGCGCGCACCAGTTCCGGCGTCGGTAAGGTTTCGCCCTGGGGATTGATGAAGGTGTTGACGCCAACGATCGGGTAGCTGCCGTCATGCTTCTGGCGCTCGTAGTAGAGGGATTCCTCCTGGATCTTGCCGCGCTGATAGCCGGTCTCCATGGCGCCGAGCACGCCGCCGCGCTCGGCGATCCGTTCGAACTCCTGCAGCACCGCCTCTTCGACCAGGTCGGTCAACTCGTCGATGACAAAGGAGCCTTGGTTGGGGTTCTCGTTCTTGGCCAGGCCCCATTCGCGATTGATGATCAGCTGGATCGCCATGGCCCGGCGCACGCTCTCGGCCGTCGGCGTCGTGATCGCCTCGTCGTAGGCGTTGGTGTGCAGGCTGTTGGTGTTGTCATAGATGGCGAGCAGCGCCTGCAGGGTCGTGCGGATATCGTTGAAGCCGTATTCCTGGGCGTGCAGCGACCGGCCCGACGTCTGGGTGTGGTACTTGAGCTTCTGGGAGCGTTCGTTGGCGCCGTACTTGAAGCGCATCGCCGTCGACCAGATGCGCCGCGCGACCCGCCCCATGACGGTGTATTCGGGGTCCATGCCGGCCGAGAAGAAGAATGACAGGTTCGGGCCGAAGTCGTCGATGTGCATGCCGCGGGCAAGGTAGGCTTCGACGTAGGTGAAGCCGTTGGCCAGCGTGAAGGCGAGGTGGCTGATCGGGTTCGCTCCGGCTTCGGCGATGTGGTAGCCGGAGATCGACACCGAATAGAAGTTCCTGACCCGGTTGTGGACGAAGAACTCCTGGATGTCGGCCATCATCCGGAGCGCGAACTCCGTCGAGAAGATGCAGGTGTTCTGTCCCTGGTCCTCCTTGAGGATGTCGGCCTGCACCGTACCGCGCACGTTCTCCCAGACCCATTCGGCGACCTTCTCGGCCTCTTCGTCGGTGGGCGCGCGGCCGTTCTCGGTCTCGAAGCGGGCAAGCTGCTGGTCAATGGCGGTGTTGAAGAACATCGCCAGGATCGCCGGCGCCGGTCCGTTGATGGTCATCGACACCGAGGTCGTCGGTTCGCACAGGTCGAAGCCGTCATAGAGCGCCTTGACGTCGTCCAGGGTGGCGATGGAGACGCCTGAGTTGCCGACCTTGCCGTAGATGTCTGGGCGCGGGTCCGGATCGAATCCGTAGAGCGTGACAGAGTCGAAGGCCGTCGACAGCCGCGTTGCGGGGGCGTCCTTTGACAGGAACTTGAACCGGGCGTTGGTGCGGAACGGATCGCCCTCGCCAGCGAACATTCGCGTGGGGTCCTCGTTCTCGCGCTTGAAGGCGAAGACGCCGGCGGTGTACGGAAAGTCACCGGGAACATTCTCGCTCAACAGCCAGCGGAGCACCTCGCCGTCGTCGCCGTAGCGCGGCAGAGCGACCTTGGGAATGCGCGTCCCCGAGAGGGTCGTCGTGTAGAGCGCTGTGCGGGTCTCTCGGTCACGCATGCGCACAACGTATTCGTCGGCCGAGAGGGTTTCCCGAACCGTCGGCCACATCTCCAGCAGCTTCCGGCACCGGGGATCAAGGGAGTCCTCGCGTTCGGCAACCAACCGCTCCAGAGCCTCGGCCGCCGATCCGTCGCCGGCTTCGGCGAGCATGCGGCGGCTCTCACGCAGCTGCTGGCGCTCGCGGGCGATGGCCACCTGCTTGGCCGACTCGGCGTGGTAACCGCGCACCGTCTCTGCGATCTCGGCGAGATAGCGCCGCCGGTCGGCCGGCACGATCCCTGCTCCGGGCTTGGAGCACTTCGCGGCGGCCGGAGGCGCCGCACTTTGCCAGGCGCCGAGCCCGCGGTCGTTGAACTGGCGGACGATCTCCAGATAGAGGCCGCTGATGCCCTCGTCGTTGAACCGCGACGCGATGGAGCCGAACACCGGCATCTCGTCGGGAGCGGCGGAGAAGGCTTCCCGATTTCTCTGGATTTGCTTGGAAACATCGCGCCACGCATCCTCGGCGCCGCGTCGGTCGAACTTGTTGATCGCCACGACATCGGCGAAATCGAGCATGTCGATCTTTTCGAGTTGGCTTGCGGCGCCGAACTCGGGTGTCATCACATAGAGGGACAGATCGACGTGCGGGACGATCCCGGCGTCGCCCTGGCCGATACCTGGCGTCTCGACGATCACCAGGTCGAAGCCGGCCGCCTTGGTGGCGGCAATCATGTCGGGCAACGACCCCGGCACTTCGGCGCCGGCGCCGCGGGTGGCGATCGAGCGCATGTAAACGCCGTCGCCGAAATCCGCGTTCATGCGGATGCGGTCGCCGAGCAGCGCGCCGCCCGTCTTGCGCCGCGACGGATCCACCGCCAGCACGGCGATGCGCGGCTCGTCTGAATACAGCCGGAACCGCCGGATCAGTTCATCCGTAAGAGAGGATTTGCCGGCGCCGCCCGTACCCGTGATGCCGAGCACCGGCACCACGTGACGGCGGTGGGCCATGGCGTGCAACGCCTCGCGCCGGGCTTCGTCAACGGTTCCTGACTGTAAGCCGGTGAGCACCCGGGATAGTATTCGGGCATTGCCGTCGAAGAGGCCGTCGAGATCGTCGGGCTGCGCCACCGCGAGGTCGAAATCGGCGGTGCGCACCATATCCTCGATCATCCCCTGCAGACCCATGATGCGTCCGTCCTCGGGGCTGTAGATGCGGGCGACACCGTAGTCGTGCAGCTCGTCCATTTCTTCCGCGACGATGACGCCGCCGCCGCCGCCAAAGACCTTGATCTCTGAGCCGCCGCGCTCGCGCAGCAGATCGATCATGTACTTGAAGAACTCGACATGTCCGCCCTGGTAGGAACTGAGGGCGATGCCCTGCACGTCTTCCTGCAGAGCGGCGGTCACGACGTCGTCGACCGAGCGGTTGTGCCCGAGATGGATGACCTCGGCTCCGGCGCCCTGGAGGATTCGGCGCATGATGTTGATGGAGGCGTCGTGGCCGTCGAACAGGCTGGCGGCGGTAACGAAGCGGACCGGGTTGCGCGGCCGATAGCTCTTTCGCGTCGAGCGAGGTTGGTCGGGTGCTTTCGCGGGTGTCTTGGATTTCTGAACGGCGGGTGCGTCGTCTGGCACGGGTAACCTCCACAGGGCGTGTCGCCGCCGCCCGGCCTCTTCCGCGCCGGGCGAGTCCGGCCAATCGGAGATTCTCCCAGGTCCGCAGCGGCAACGCAACAGGACCACCGAACCGGCGGCCTCTAAGTTTCCGTTTACGTAAACGTCAACTTACCCGAACCGGCCCCTCGGGTAAAGGGACTCCGTTGCCTATCGGCAAGCCCCTTGGAAAGTCAGTGGAAAAATTGCCGTACCGCTAGTGGTCCCGGATTTTCCGGACCCAAGTGATCGCCTCGTCGGGCGGCATCGGCGGCGCATATAGATATCCCTGTCCTTGCCGGCATCCGAGGGCCCGAAGCCGATCTTGCTGGTCGATGGTTTCGATCCCTTCGGCGACCGTGCCGAGATTCATCGACTCGGCGAGTCCGACGATGCTTCGGACCACCTTTTCGCTGGTTTCCGACGCGAGCACGCTGTCGACGAACGAGCGGTCGATCTTCAGGACACTGAACGGGAACTGGATCAGATAGCTCAGACTGGAATAGCCGGTTCCGAAGTCGTCCAACGTCAGCCCGACGCCCATCTCGACGAGCCGCGACACCACCATCCGCGCTGTCGAGGAATCGAAGATCAGCGTGCTTTCCGTGACCTCGACCTGGAGCCGTCGGGGGTCCAGGCCGGCGTCCCACATCGCCTGCTCAACGCCGGTTACGATGCCGAAATCTCGGAACTGCCGGCTCGAAAGGTTGACGCTCATGGACAAGGGCACGTTGCCGAGCTCGGCATCAGCCTGCTTGAGGAAAGCTGCGGCGAGACCGAACACGTGCCGGTCGAGGGGGACGATCAGGCCGCTCTTCTCCGCGAGGTCGGCAAAGACCTCGGGCGCCATGATTCCGCGCGCGGGATGGCGCCAACGCACCAGGGCTTCGAAACCGACCGGCATGACGCCGGCCGGGCTGTTTCCGCGCAGCGCGACGACTGGTTGATAGAACGCCTCGAACTGTCCCTCGGCAATGGCATCCTCGACTTCCCGCTCGCGCAGCAAATCGCCGTAGGCTCCAAGTGCCGCCGTCGGATTGTTCTCCGGAGCGGTCAGCCCCTGACGGAGGGCGGCGGAATCGCCTTCGGCCAAAAGAACCGCCTCGGTGCCGCGGAACCGGCGCATCAGGGTCCGGACGATGCGGGCTATCACCGGATCGGCCTGGTCGAGCCGGTCGAGAAGCTGATGCCGCTTGATGACCGCCACCTCGGTTTCCTCGGCGGCGATCGCCGTCGCCGACCGGGGGCTGTCGTCGATGATCGCCATCTCGCCGATGACGTCGCCGGGACCGCAGGTCCCGAGCGGCACTTCGCCTTCCCGGCCACGGCGCGAAATACTGACGGCGCCGGATTTGATCAGCAGGGCGTCATCACCGGCCTCGCCCTCGCGAAAGATCGTATCGCCCTGGCGGAAGATGATCGTAGACGCGGTTGATGACATGCCGAGCGGTGCGTGGTTGGGGGGAGCCGTCCGCAGCGGGCGCGACTATTCGGTATTTCCGGGCTCGTTTCAAGTGATCACAAGGGATAGCGTCTTTGACACTCCCGTATAGTCGGCGCCAAGGCCAGCCCTCCGGATCAACCCCCGAAGAGGTGGACGGAAAAGCGCTCCCCTGCCCCGGCTGCGGCGTGTATGCTCCGCCGCCGCGGGACACTCGGCGCCACCGAGAGCCCCGGAAAAAGGCCCGGAAGCGGGTCACGTTGTCGCGGCAGGGAAGGAGCCGATCAGTGAGCGAGAACACTTTCAAACCAGAAACGATCGTGCTGCACGGCGCCCATCGCTTCGACCCGGCGACCAATGCCGTTGCGGTGCCGATCTACCAGACCACGTCCTACCAGTTCGAGCACACGCAGCACGCCGAAAACCTGTTCGCGCTCAAGGAACTCGGCAACATCTACACGCGCATCATGAACCCGACCAACGACGTGCTCGAACGGCGGTTCGCCGAACTCGAGGGCGGCGTCGCGGCACTGGCGCTGGGATCGGGTCAGGCGGCCTCCACCTTCTGCGTGCTCAACCTGTGCCGTGCCGGCGACAACTTCGTCAGCTCCACCGACCTTTACGGCGGCACCTGGAACCTGTTTGCCAACACGCTCTCGGACCTCGGCGTCGAAGCCCGCTTCGTCGACCCGGCCGACCCGGAGGCTTTCGCCAACGCCACCGACGACCGCACCCGCTGCTACTACGCCGAGACCCTGCCCAACCCGAAGCTCAACGTGTTCCCGATCCGCGAGGTCGCCGAGGTCGGGCGCAAGCTCGGCGTGCCGCTGATCGTCGACAACACGGCCGCACCGGTGATGTGCCGGCCCCTCGACCATGGCGCCGCCATCTCCATGTACTCGACCACCAAGTACATCGGTGGCCACGGTACCTCCATCGGCGGGCTGATCGTCGACGGCGGCAACTTCGACTGGGAAGCCCACGCCGACCGCTTCCCGACCCTCAACGAGCCCGATCCCAGCTACCATGGCGCCGTGTGGACCCAGGCGGTGAAGCCGCTGGGGCCGATCGCCTTCATCCTGCGGGCGCGGGTCATCCTGCTCCGCGACATCGGCGCCTCGATGAGCCCGTTCAACGCGTTCCTGTTCATCCAGGGATTGGAAACCCTGCCGCTCAGGATGCGCGCCCACAATGAGAACGCCGCCCGCGTCGCCGACTACCTCGCCGCCCATCCCAAGGTCACCCACGTGATCTTCCCCGGGTTTCAGGAGGGCGAGGTGCGCCGGCGCGCCGACGCCTATCTGACGGGCGGCTACGGGGCGCTGGTCGGTTTCGAGCTTGCCGCCGGGCGCGAGGGCGGCCGGCGGTTTATCGATGCGCTCCAGATGGTCCTCCACGTCGCCAACATCGGCGATGCGAGGACGCTCGCCATCCACCCGGCGACGACGACCCACTCGCAGCTCTCGCCCGAGAACCAACTGCGAACCGGCGTCTCCGAGGGCTACGTCCGGCTGTCGGTCGGCATCGAGCACATCGACGACATCCTCGCCGACATTGGCCAGGCACTGGACGCGGTGTGATTGCATGACAGACCGGCCACCCGCGGCCATCGGCCACTATCCGCGCACCCGGATGCGCCGTAACCGGCGGACGCCGTGGTCGCGGCGCCTGGTTGCCGAGACGCGTCTCACCGTCGACGACCTCATCTGGCCGGTGTTCGTCATCGACGGCGAGGGCCACCGCGAGCCAGTTAGCTCGATGCCCGGCGTGGACCGGCTGTCCATCGACCTGCTGGTCGACGCCGTCGGCGAGGCGGCGGCGCTCGGCATCCCCGCCGTCGCCGTCTTTCCCTACGTGGACTCGGGACTCAAGACCACCGACTGCGCCGAGGCGGTCAACCCCGAGAACCTTATCTGCCGGGCCGTGCGCGCCTTAAAGGCGGCGCACCCCGAAGTCGGCGTGATCTGCGACGTTGCGCTCGACCCATTCAACGCCGACGGCCACGATGGGCTGGTGCGCGACGGCGTCGTGCTCAACGACGAGACCGTCGAGATGCTCTGCCGGCAGGCGGTCGTCCAAGCCGAAGCCGGCTGCGACATCGCCGCGCCGTCGGACATGATGGACGGCCGCATCGGCGCCGTCCGCGACGCCCTCGACGGAGCCGGGTTCGCCGACGTGCAGGTGCTCAGCTATGCCGCCAAGTACGCTTCGGCGTTCTACGGTCCGTTCCGTGATGCCGTCGGCTCGGCGTCGGCGTTGAAGGGCGACAAGAAGACCTACCAGATGGACCCGGCGAACACCGACGAAGCGCTGCGCGAGGTGGCCATGGACATCGCCGAGGGCGCCGACATGGTGATGGTCAAGCCGGGCATGCCCTATCTCGACATTGTGCGCCGGGTGAAGGACGCCTTCGGCATGCCGACGTTCGTCTATCAGGTCAGCGGCGAGTACGCGGTGCTGATGGCCGCCGCCGGCAACGGCTGGCTCGACGGCGACCGCGCGGTCCTGGAGAGTCTTGCCGGGTTCAAGCGCGCCGGCGCCGACGCGATCTTGACTTACGCGGCGGTACAGGCCGCCCGGCTCCTCCAGGAAGGTTGACGCGATCGTTCGCCGTTGCCCTCAGGCGGCGGCGACGTCGATTTTGGAAAACTCGGCGACGTGGTCGGCTTCCGCGCTCATCGCCTGGGCGAGCCGGACGTGGTGATCCTGGACCTCGTCGAGGGTCCAGTCGAAGGTGGCGATGGTATCGGTGACGTCGAGGAGCGGCCGGGAAAAGGTATCGCGGACGTCCTGGAAATCGACGAACGACCCTGCACGCCCGTCGAGCACGGCGCGAGAGACAAGCTCGGCGTCGCGGAGCGCATCGGTGATGCCGTGCGCCGTCAGCGGGTCCTTGAAGTACCCGGCGTCACCGACCAGGGCCCAGCCCGGGCCGTGCGGCCGACGCATGTATCCGACGCCGCCGGAAAAGCCGCGCAGCCGGCCGACCATCCGGGCGTTCTCGAGGTGGTCCCGCAGGGCCGGCGAATTGGCCGCGGCGATTTTCAGGAATCCGCCGTCCAGGTCGCCCTTGAAGATCTCGGCGAAACGATCCTGGTGGACACCGGCGAACACGCATCGATGGCCGTCGTTGGTCGGAATGACGCCGGCGGCAACGTCCTTCTCGAAGTACCAGTGATAACCGTCGCCGGGCATGTTCTCGAAGTAGCCGTAGACATAGCCCGAGGCGCCGGTGCCCTCGACGTAGATCTCGGCGCCGACGAGCTTGGCGACGAGGGATTGGCGCCCGTCCGCGCCGATGACGATATCGGTATCGACCTCGACGACATCGCCGTTCGAGTCCTTCAGGGTCACACCAATGACCCTGGCGTCCGCGGCAATCCGCAAGTCCACAAGTGAGACTCCGTGACGGACCTCGGCGCCGGACTCCGCCGCCGTGTCGACCAGCACGCGATCGAGCACCGTCCGGCGCGGCGCGCAGAGATGCGTGACCCCGTGTTCCGGCTTGATCGCGACGCGGACCGACTCGGCCCCATAATAGAATGTCGTCTCCTCGATCCTTGGCGTTCCCTCGGCCATGACCCGGTCGAGCACCCCCCACCGGTCGAGCTGAACGACGCCGGCCCGCATCATCGCATGGGTCGAAACGGTGTCGGTCCCATACAGCTGACGATCGACGACAAGCACCTTCGCGCCGGCCCGCGCCAGCAGCATGGCCGTGGACGCACCGGCGCATCGGGCGCCCACGATCACGGCGTCATATCGGGACTGAATCGGCTGTTCTTCGTGCATGATCCGCTCCCTGATCACGCGGCGATTCGATCGAGACTGGCGCACAGGTGCTCCGCGAGATCGCGGGCATCGTCGCCGGCACCGTCGATGAACGACGATTTCCGGCGGCGCAGGAACGGCAACCCCATGACGTATAGGCCCGGGGCGTCGTCGACCACACCACCAGTGTGCCGGATTCTGCCTTTGCGGTCGAGGACCGGCACGTCGAGCCAGGAATAGTCCGGGCGAAATCCGGTTGCCCAGATCACCGTCTTGATGCAGCCATTGGTCAAATCCTGTGCGAGCGGCGGATCGGCATCGACCCCCGTCGGCTCGAATCGGTGCGGTGCCTCGAACTCGCTGTCGCGGCCGTTCGCCGAGACCCACTCGTCGATGCTGTCCAGCAATCGGTTCATCTTCAGATCGGCCAGCGCGCACTGATTGTTCAGCGAGCCCGAGAACTGCGCCCGCCCGTCGCGGATGCCGGCCAGCCGGCCGACGATCGCCACGCCTTCGTCGCGAAGCACGTTGAGGTCCAGCATCGCCCGTTCCCGGGTGTCGACGAGCTGAAGGGACGGCAGCCGCCGGGCCCGCCGCACGTCTTCGACCTCGTCGTAGGGCAGGTCCATCATGCCGGTGACGTCCATCCACCACTTGATGTCGCGACCGCGGTAGACCCTCGGTACGCGGACGTGGTCACCGACCGACAGCATCGTCGGCCGGCCCGAGGCCTGGACCTCCTGGGCAAGCTGGATCCCCGTCGCCGATGCGCCGATGACCATCACGCCGCCGTCCTCGAGCAGATCCGGGTTCCGGTAATCCTTCGGCGTCAGGCTCCGAATGCCTGCGGGCAAGACGTCTGCGACGCTCGGCACGGTCGCCAGGGCAAAGGCGCCATTGGCAAGGACGACCGTCTGGCAACGCCAGTCGCTATGGTCCGTTGCGACCACATAGCCGCCATCCGCCCGCCGCACCGACGTCACGGTGGTGCGGGTCTCGATGGGCGCGCTGATGGTTTCGGCATACCCCTGCAGGAAGCGGACCACAGCCGGCATGTCCATGTAGCCTTCGGGGTCGTCGCCCGCATAGGCGTAGCCGGGAAGACGGCTCTGCCAGTTCGGCGTCAGCAGCCTGAGCGAGTCCCAGCGCTCCGTGCGCCAGGTGTTGGCGACCTCGCCCCGCTCGATCAACACATGGTCGATCGAGCGGTCGGCGAGATGCCGGCTGAAGGCGAGCCCGGACTGCCCGGCACCGATGATGACGGTCGTTGTGGATTTCACGACACTCGCCTCGCTTCGGGGGTTCCGCCTCGTCAGCCGACGGTGACGAAGACGTTGGTCGGGTTGGTGACGATGTCGAACACGGCAGAGCGCTTCTGCGACTGGGCGACGAGCGCCTTGATCTCGTCCTCGGTGGCGTCCGCATCGACCTCGAAGTGCACGCGGATGTTGCCGAATCCGTTGCGCACCTCGTCGTCGATACCGAGGATTCCCTGCAGGTCCATGTCGCCTTCGATGGTCGCCTTGACCGTGTGGAGCTGAATGCCGCGGTGCTGGGCGACAGCGGCGACACCGCCCATCAGGCAGCTCGCGAGGCCCGACAGCACGATCTCCACGGGGGTCGGCGCCAGGTCTTCGGCGGCGAACACCTCGGGGTGGTCGGCTTCGACCATGAACGTCTTGCCGCGCGATTGCTCTTCGCCGAGGCCGAAGAAACCGCCGATGGTCGAGCGGCTGTGGGTGCCGTTGACCCACTCGCAGGTGGTGCGCCATTTGAATTGGGCGGCCTCAGGGGCGGCGTCCAGGGCTTCGCGGGCCCCGAGCAGGGCTTCCACGTTGACGCCGTTGTCGACCTTCGCGCCGGTCGTCTGTGTCGTCATCTGAGTCATGTCCTCATCCTTTCCGTGCCGGGAGAGGCCGATTGGCCTCCATCGCCGGTTACGATAGCGGACGATTGACCCAGTTCGATGTCTGCGAAGCCGGGAAAGTGTTTCAGTTGTTTCGGCCGGCCCGGGCCGTCATGGCCGACCGTGCCGCGATCCCGATTGCGCCGCTGAAGAACTCCTTAGCTTTCGACGAGATGAGGCCGCGCCTTGGCCACCCGCTCGCGCCGGGCGGTGCCGCGGCCCGACAGGCTCAGATTGGTCATGAAATAGTCGTGGGCCGAAAGCGCGTCCTCGGCGACCGGCACGCGTCGGTAAACCCCGTCGCCACCCAGCTCCCAGCTTTGCGCGGTGTCCTTGAGACAGGTCACCATGATCTCCTTGAGCACCTGGGCGTGTGCCGTCGGGTTCTCGACCGGCACCAGGGCCTCGACCCGGCGGTTGAGGTTGCGGGGCATCCAGTCGGCGGACGAAATGAACACCTTGGCGTTTTTCGACGGCAGCCGGTGGCCGTTGCCAAAGACGATGATCCGCGAATGCTCGAGGAACCGGCCGACGATGCTTTTCACCCGGATATTCTCGGAGAGCCCGGGAACGCCCGGACGCAAACCGCAGATGCCGCGAAGGATCAGGTTGATTTTCACGCCCGCCTGGGAAGCGCGGTAGAGGGCGTCGATCATCTTGCCGTCAATCAGCGAGTTGACCTTGACCCAAACGCCGGCGGGCCGGCCGGCCCGGGCGTGCTCGATCTCGTCGTCGACCATCGCGATCAGGCTTGAGCGCATGTCGACCGGGGAATAGTGCAGCTTCTCCAGGTCCATGGGCCTGTCGTGGCCGGTCATGTAGTTGAAGATGCGCGCCGCGTCGCGGCAAAGCGTCGGCTCACAGGTGAAGAAGGATAGGTCGGTGTAAATCTTCGCCGTCACCGGGTGGTAGTTGCCGGTGCCGAAGTGGGCGTACGACCGCACCCCCCCCGCCCTCGCGTCGGACCACGAGGTTGATCTTGGCGTGGATCTTCATGTCAACGAAACCGTAGACCACCTGGACCCCGGCGGTTTCCAGGTCGCGGGACCAGCGGATGTTGGCCTCCTCATCGAACCGCACCTTGAGCTCGACCATCGCCGTGACCTGCTTGCCGGCCTCGGCGGCTTCGCAAAGCGCGGCGACGATGGGCGAGTTGTTGGATGTGCGATAGAGGGTCTGCTTGATCGCCACAACCGCCGGGTCGCGCGCCGCCTGGCCGACGAACTGAGCGACCACGTCGAAGCTCTCATAGGGGTGGTGGACGATGAAGTCCTTGGCCCGAATGGCGGCGAAGATGTCGCCGCCGAAGTCGCGGACGCGCTCTGGGAAACGGGCGTCGAACGGTTTGAACAGAAGGTCCGGGCGGTCGTCGACAATCAGCTGCTTGATGTCGACGAGCCCAAGCAGCCCTTCCCACAGGAACACGTCGTCACGATCGACGCCGAGTTCGTCGACGATGATCTTCATCACGTCGGAGTCCATTTCCGCATTGACCGAGAGCCGGATGGCACAGCCGCGCCGACGCCGTTTCAGCGCCGACTCGAAGGTGCGGACCAGATCCTCGGCCCGTTCGTCGAACTCCAGCGCGCTGTCGCGGGTGACCCGGAAGCAGCCGCCCCGAATCACTTCGCGGTTGGGGAATAGGTGATGCAGGAAGCAGCCGATCAGGTCTTCCAGCGGCACGAAGCGGATGGTGTCGCCCGGCAGCCGGACGAACCGTTCGACCTGGGTTGGTACCGGGATCAGCGCGTGGGTCAGGTTGCCGTTCGAGCGGCGCAGTTCGAGGACAAGACAGAAGCCGAGATTGGGAATGAACGGAAACGGGTTGGCCGGATCGATGGCCAGCGGCGTGAGCACCGGAAACACGTGGTCGAGAAACCGCCGTTCCAGCCACGCGATGTCGTCATCGCCGAGGGACTCCACGTCGACGACCGCGATCCCCGCGGCCTCCAGTTCCTCCCGGAGGTCCTGCCAGGTCCGTTGCTGGGCGCACATCAATTCGGCGCCGCGCTCGAGGATCTCGGCAAGCTGCTGGGCCGGGGTGCGGCCGTCCTGGCTCAGCGACTTGACGGCGGCGTCCACCTGCCCTTTCACGCCGGCCACCCGCACCATGTAGAACTCGTCCCAGTTGGAGGCTGAGATCGACAGGAAGCGGACCCGCTCGAGGAGTGGATGACGCGGATTGCGGGCCTCTTCGAGGACCCGCATGTTGAAGGCCATCCAAGAATGCTCGCGGTTGATGAACCGTGCTGGATTGTCGAGATCGAGCGGCGCTGAATCGTCTTGTGGCGCCACCGCGGCGCGCTGGGTCGTTGGCATGGGGATATCCGGGCTATGTCGTCGAGCGACGAACTATAGCCCGTACCCCGTTCTTCGTCATCCCGAGCGGATGTGACAAAAGGATTACGATCGCAGCCAGTTGCGCACCAGCTCGATCTGCTCGGCATTCATCAGCGGCGGCGCGTGGCCGTAGCCGTCGAGCTGAATGAGTTCAGCTTTGGGGCCGCGCTGGCTCATCTGCACGGCCGTTTCGGCATCGAGCACATCTGAGTCGGCGCCCCGCAGCACCAGCGTCGGCCGATGCACCGCGTCCCACACCGGCCACAGGTCGATATCTTCCAGGGCATCGAGGTCGCGAAGCGGATCGCCAATCGCCGGGTCGTAGTGAAGTCGGACGGTGCCGTCATCCATCTTCCTGTGACCGTGCTCGGCGAGATGCGCCCATTGAGCGTCGGTCAGGTCGCCGAACGGCACGTAGATTTCCCGGTAATAGGCTTCCAGCGCAGCCAGATCGGGAAACCGCGGGTCGGTCCCGACATACCCGGCGATGCGCTCCAGCGCGGCCTTGGGGATATACGGGCCGACGTCGTTGGCCAGCAGCTTGCGGACCGGGTTGTTGGGCTGCGCCGCCAGCATGATTCCCATCAGGCCGCCCATGGACGTGCCCACCCAATCGACCTGTTCAACGTCGAGCCGGGCAATCAGTGCCGCCATGTCGGCGAGGTAGAGCGGATACCCGTAGTCCGTTCCAACCGCCAGCCGATCGCTCTTGCCACGTCCAGGGACATCGGGACAGACGACCCGCCATTCGTCCTGCAGCGCCTCGGCAAGGAAATCGAAATCGCGGCCATTGCGCGCCATTCCGTGGACACACATCAGCACGCGATCGTTCGCCGGATCCCCCCATTCGTAGTAGACGACGCGATGGAACCCGTGTGGGCCCAATCCCATGAAACTTCTTTCGACCATCGACATGGCTTCCCCCTTCCCCTGACGGATGCTCAATCATCGACGCTCAGGCGGCGCCGATCAAGACCGCGGCTTCCCGACCGGTCGATCTCTTTCCTCGAAGAGGTGCGCAACCGCCCGCGAGCCGCTACGATCGGGCGCGCGGGTGATCGAGGTCGAGGTTCCGGACCCCGAAGTCGACCGGAATTACCTTCTTGAAGAACTCGAATAAAACGCGGCAATGAATTGAATCGGCAATGACTTTTCGGGAGGAAATACCGGCGCCGGCGGGCCGCCGGTGGTGGTGGATCGTTGCGCTGCTCATCGCCGTACCAGGTGCGTTGGCTGCCGGCGCATATGCGTGGCTGGCGACTTCACTTCCTGATGTGGATGACAAGGCAACGATCCCGGGTTTGTCGGCGCCGGTCACGGTCCTGCGCAACGGCTATGGCGTACCGCACATCTTCGCCCAGGCACCTGCGGATGCATTTGCCGCGCTCGGCTTCGTCCATGCCCAGGACCGGCTTTGGCAGATGGAGGCCATGCGCCGCCTCGGCGCCGGCCGCCTGTCCGAGGTCATTGGCCCACGAGCCCTCCGGACGGACCGGTTCATGCGCCGCCTGGGCCTCTATCGCCTGGCCGAGACCCAATTTACCTCCCTGCGATCACCGGCCCGGGATCTCTTCGATGCCTACGCCAACGGCGTCAATGCCTGGCTGTCCAATCACGGCGGCGCGCTGCCGCCCGAATTCGTTGTACTTCGCGTCGCCCCCGAGCCTTGGCGGCCGGCCGACAGCCTGGTCTGGGCTCGAATCATGGGCACGCGCCTCAGCCGCGAACGCCACCGCGAATCGCTTCGCGCCCGGCTCGCCAGGAGGCTCAGTCCGCACCAAGTTGCGGAACTGTGGCCGCCCTATCCCGGAACTGATCCGGTGACCGTCGCCATTGCGCCAGCCGACCTCTTTGACTTCGACGACGCGATGGCGGCAACGGCGCCCTCTGGCGCCTCCAACGTCTGGACGGTCTCGGGCGAGCGAACCGTGACCGGTAAACCGATCCTGGCCAATGACCCCCACCTCGGCTTCGGAGCGCCGATCCTTTGGTATCTGGTACGCATCGTAACGCCTGAGTGGGAGGTCACCGGCGCGACCGCTCCGGGCGTGCCGTTCGTCGTGCTGGGCCACAATCAACGCGTCGCCTGGGGCATGACCAATACGAACAGCGACTTCGAAGACCTGTTCGTCGAGCGCATCGACCCTGCCGACCCGGACCGGTATCTCGCGCCCGGTGGGACCGCGCCCTTCGCCAGCCGCGACGAGGTCATTCGCGTCAAGGGCGAGGACGATGTAATCCTCACCGTTCGCACGACTCGTCATGGCCCGGTGATCCGCGACATCGACGACCCCGGCGAAGGCACAGGCACGAATGACGGCTCGGTGCTCTCCGTCTCGGCGACCTACCTGCGGGTCGACGACCGCTCAGCCGAGGGCCTGATGGCGATCGGCTTTGCGACGGACTGGAACTCGTTCGTCCGCGCCGTCCGCGACTTCCACGCGCCGCAGCAGAACATCGCCTACGCCGACATCGACGGGAACATCGGGCTCGTCGTCCCCGGACGCGTTCCCATCCGACGTGGTGGCAACGGCGCGACGCCAGCGCCGGGCTGGACCGGCGAACACGATTGGCAGGGTTTCCTGCCGTTCGAGGCGCTGCCGCGCGCGTTCAATCCACCGTCGGGTCTGATCGTCAACGCCAACAACAAGGTGGTTCCCGAAGGCTATCCCTGGTTTCTCGGCGACAATTGGGACGATGGGTACCGGGCGCGCCGGATTGGCGACCTCGTTAATGCGGCACCCGCGACCCAAACCTTGGATTCGACCGCGGAAGTTCAGTTCGACACGGTGTCGCTCATGGCCCGGCACATGCTGCCGCTCATGCTGTCGCGAACGCCGAAGTCCGCGGACCGCGAGGTGGCTCTCGCCTTGCTCAGCGATTGGAACGGAGAAATGTCCCGCCACCGCCCGGAGCCCCTTGTCTTCATTTCGTGGCTGCGGGCGTTCAACGCCGCCGTTTATGGAGACGAGTTGGGCCCGTTGCTCGACGGCTATTTGGGCCATCGTCCGCGGTTCCTCACGTATGTGCTGACGCGAAACCCGGCGTGGTGCGACGACGTGACGACGGACGCGCCCGAAACCTGCGCCGACCGCCTCGGCCATTCCCTGGACCAGGCCATCGCCGAGCTCTCCGACCGGTTCGGAGACAATCCCCGATCCTGGCGATGGGGCGACGTGCACACGGCGCGCCTGCATCACCGATTGTTCGGGCGCATCCCGGTACTGCGTCGGCTTGCCAACATCGACATTGCCACGGACGGCGGTTTCTATACCGTGAATCGCGGTGCCAACTGGCTCGGCAACGCAGATGCTCCTTACGCACATGTCCATGGCGCCGGGTTGCGGGCGATCTACGATCTCGCGGACCTGTCGCGCTCACGGTTCATGATTGCCACCGGTCAATCAGGCAATCCGCTGTCGCGCCACTATCGAGACCTTGTCGAACCCTGGCGCGATGGCCAATGGTTGACGCTCGGTGTCGACCGTGAATCTCTGGAACGCGGCGGCCATGGCCGCCTGACGCTGAGACCCCGATGAGGTGCCCGCAATGACCTTAACGCTCGAGACCATCGAGGCCACCGCCGCGCTGATCGGGGATGCCGTGCTGCGCACACCGACGATCCGATCCGAGCCCCTGTCGGCGTTGACGGGCACAGGGTTGGCGCTGAAACTCGAAAGCCTTCAGCATACGGGATCGTTCAAGGTTCGCGGTGCGTTCGTGAAGATGTCGGGCCTTGATGACGCGGCCCGCAAGGCCGGGGTCGTCGCCGCATCGGCAGGGAACCACGCCCAGGGTGTCGCGTTCTGGGCCCGGCGCCTTTGCGTTCCGGCAACGATCGTCATGCCCGAAGGAACGCCGTTCACCAAGATCAGCCGAACCGAGGGATTGGGATCACGCGTGGTCATCGCCGGATCGGATCTTTCCGAGTCCCGCGAGCATGCGCTCGGTCTCGTCGAATCGGAGGGGCTCGAATTCATTCACCCGTACGATGATCCGGACATCATCGCCGGTCAGGGAACCGTGGCGCTGGAAATGCTCGCGGACGCCCCGGGTCTCGATTGCCTCGTCGTGCCCATCGGCGGCGGCGGATTGATGGCCGGCGTGGCCATCGTCGCCAAGGCGCTAAAGCCGGGAATCGAAGTCATAGGCGTCGAGGCCGGTCTCTACCCATCGATGCGCCGGTCCATTGACGGCAGCACATCCCTCGACTGCGGCGGCCAGACCGTCGCCGAAGGCATCGCCGTCAAGCAGCCGGGAGGTTTGACGTTTCCAATCATCGATTCCTTGGTCGACGACATCGTGCTGGTCGAGGAATCGGCCCTCGAGGGAGCCGTGCACACCTTTATCGAGCATCAACGGCTGGTCGTCGAAGGTGCCGGCGCCGCACCTTTGGCGGCCGTGTTGAACGATCCGGACCGCTTCGCCGGCAAGTCCGTCGGCCTCGTCGTCTCCGGCGGCAACATCGATTCCCGCCTGCTGTCGTCGATCCTGATGCGCGGCCTCGTGCGTCAGGGCCGCCTCGTTCGCCTGCGCGTCGAGATCACCGATTCCCCTGGAGTCCTGGCGAAGGTGAGCGGAATCATCGGTGCCGCCGGCGGCAACATTGTCGAGGTTTATCACCAGCGGCTGTTCTTCGACGTGCCGGTGAAACTGGCGGAAGTGGACGTGGTCATCGAGACCCGGAATTCGGGTCACGTTGCCGAAGTTATCGAGCGTCTGACCAGTGCGGACTATCCGGTCTGCCTGCTGGGCGCCACCTCGTCAACCGATGGCGGTTAGATCGACCGTGTCAGATCTCGTCGCCGATAGCCGCATAACCGCCGCGGAAATGCACAAGCGGATTCTGTGCGCCATCAACCTGGATCTTGTCGACGCTGCCGACGACGATGATGTGATCACCGCCGTCGAAGGTATCGACGATCGTGCATTCCATGCTGGCAAGGCACGAGGCGAGGATCGGGCATCCGTTGTCACCAGGACCGTGATCGACCCCGACGAACTTGTCGCTTTGTTGGCTGGCGAAGGTTTCCGACAGGGCATGCTGCCCCTCCGCCAAGATATTGATGGCGAACCTGCCGGCGGCGAGGTAGTCGTCGACGTTTGCCGTCTTCCGTCCGAGGCAATACAGCACCAAAGGCGGTTCCAGCGACAGCGAGCTCAATGCGCTGATCGTCACCCCGCGCGGAGTGCCGTCTGCTGCATTGGCCGTGACAACAGTGACGCCGGTGGCAAAAGAGCCGAGGGCGCTGCGAAACGCTTCGGGAGAGACCATGACGATGAGAAACCCTGGAATGACTTGTAGCTTTGAATTAGATATCTTGCTTCGTGTCGTCAACCAGTTAACCCCCGAGACAAGTGATCGTGCGGTCGATTTCTAATTCGACACTACTTCTCCCCCATGTTTTCGATCGTGCCTCGGGCGCGGCTCCTTGTAATGCCGCGGTCGTGGAACGGCGAATGCACACGTAGCGTCCATCCAGGAGGCAGTAGAGCGCACCGATGTTCTTCATCATCGGATTCCTGATCGTCGCAGGCTGCGTCGTCGGAGGGTACATGGCTGCGGGCGGGCACCTCGATGTCCTGTGGCAGCCCTTCGAGTTCGTCATCATTTTCGGTGCCGCCATCGGCGCCTTCGTCATCGCCAATCCGAAGCCGGTTCTTGGTGGCGCTGCAAAGATGTTCGGCCCCCTGCTCAAGGGGTCGAAGTACAAAAAATCGAACTATCTCGAGCTCCTCGGCATGATGTACGCCGTGTTCAAACTGGCCCGGACGAAGGGCGATCTGGCGCTCGAAGCACACGTCGAAAACCCTCACGATAGCGACCTGTTCCAGGCTTACCCGTCCTTCGCCAAGGATCATCACGCGGTCGAGTTCCTGTGCGACTACCTACGGCTTCTGACATTGGGCGCCGGCAGTCCCCATGAGATGGAAGCGGTTATAGAGGCCGAGCTCGAACAGCACCACGCCGAGCAACACGCCGTTTCGGGAGCGGTCCAAACCATGGGCGATGCGATGCCGGCGCTCGGCATCGTCGCGGCGGTCCTTGGCGTGATCCACACCATGGGCTCGATCACCGAGCCGCTCGAGGTTCTGGGCCACCTGATCAGCGCCGCCCTGGTCGGGACGTTCAGCGGCATTCTGGCGTCGTACGGGTTCGTCTCGCCGATGGCCGCCTCATTGGAAGCGACCTTCAATGCGGGTGCGCGTTATCTCGAGTGTGTAAAAGTCGGAATCATCGCCCATATGCAAGGATACGCGCCCCAGATCTCGGTCGAATTTGCCCGCAAGGTCCTGGCCAGCAACGTCCGGCCGACCTTCGCCGAAGTCGAGGAGATGTTGCAAGGCGCAGAGTGATCGGAGTGTGAGGTACTGAAGCATGGACCAGCCGATCATCATCAAGAAGGTCAAGAAGGGCGGCCACGGGCATCACGGCGGCGCGTGGAAGGTCGCGTACGCCGACTTCGTGACGGCGATGATGGCGTTCTTCCTGCTGTTGTGGCTGCTCAACTCGGTCACCCAGGAGCAGCTCGAAGGCATCTCCGACTACTTCTCCCCGATCAGTACGTCGACCTCGACCAGCGGCTCCGGGGACGTGCTCGCCGGCAAGGTCATCGCCGAACAGGGCGCCCTGCAAGCCGACCGTGCCCAATCCTCGGTCACCGTCGATCTGCCGCCGCCGAAGGCCGGTCAGGGATTGTCGGAGGCCGAGGGCGGCGGCGTTCCGGATGAAATCTCCGAGGATGCACTCGACAAGCTTGTCCAGGAACGCGAGGAGCAGCAGTTCGAGGAGGCCGAACAAGCCCTGCGGGACGCCATCGAGGCCAATCCGCAGTTTCGTCAGTTGGCCAAGAGCCTGATGATCGAGAACACGCCGGAGGGCCGGCGCATCCAGCTTGTCGATCAAGAGGGCTTGGCGATGTTCCCGCGCGGCAGCCCGGAGATGTACTTGCACATCCGCAAGGTCATCGAACTCGTCGCCGGTGTCATACAGCAGATGCCCCAGGATCTGGCGATCTCCGGGCATACCGACGCGACACCGTTCGTTACCGATAGCGGTTACGGCAACTGGGAACTTTCCGCCGACCGCGCCAACGCGGCCCGCCGGGCGCTCGTCCGGTACGGAATTCCGGCAGAGCGCGTCGCCCGCGTCACTGGGCGGGCCGCCACCGAACCGTTGTTGATCGACGACCCCGAAGCCCCTGGAAACCGCAGGCTCTCGGTCGTCCTGCTGCGAGGGACCGGGGCGCCGCCGGGTGAGGCCGGCACTCAAGAGCAGTAGCCGCGGGCAGCGATCCGTATCCAGCCGCGGCGATCGGTGTTACCCTTTCGGCGGTCAGCGACGGAGAACGATCGAGCGCAATGAAGCATAAGGCGCTGCGTGACGCGCGGTTCTTCTTCACCACCGCTCCAATGCCCTGCCCCTACCTGCCGGGCCTCGTCGAACGCCGGCTCGTCACCGAACTTGCGGGGCGGGATGCCGCCGCCTACCACGACGCCCTGTCACGCGCCGGCTTCAGGCGCAGTCACGGCATTGCCTACGTGCCGATCTGCCCGGACTGCGCGGCGTGCGCCACGGCGCGGATCGTCGCCGCCGAGGCCAAACGGACGCGATCGCAAAAACGCGTATAGACGCTGAACCAGGATCTTGAAGTCGCGGAAGTCCCGACCCACGCCACGGGAGAGCAGTACGAGGTCTTTGCCGACTACCAGCGCTCCCGGCACGGCGATGGCGACATGGCACGCATGGACGCCTACGACTATCAGGCTCTCGTCGAAGACACGCCGGTGCGATCTTCGATCCTCGAGTTCCGCGACGGCGATGACCGCTTGGTCGCCGCCTGCGTCATCGACCACCTGTCGGATGGCCCATCCGCGGTCTACAGCTTCTTCGACCCTGCGCAGTCTCGGCGCAGCCTGGGGACGTACATGATCCTATGGCTGATCGAGTACGCCAACGCCGGCGACCTGCCATACGTCTATCTCGGCTTCTGGGTCGCCGACAGCCGGAAGATGTCCTACAAATCTCGGTTCCGGCCGATCGAGGCCTTCACGCCCGAGGGATGGCGGTCCCTCGACCCGGGCTCTCCCGAAGCGAAGCGGCTGTTCGCGCCGGGCGCCGATCGGATCAATCGCTGACGCGGCCGCCGGGCGGCGGCCACGGTCCAACGAGGTGTAAGCGCGGTTGCGCTCGGATCGCGTTCAAGATATTGTTTGCTAACCCTTTGAAGTAAGATGGACAACCCGCAATCAACTCGAGGGGTTTGAGCCCCGGCGCCGATCCGCGTCGCCCACCAGAAACCGTCATTTGGGAGCAAGGGAGCACACAATCCATGAAACGTCGTAGTTTCCTCAAAGGCGCCGCCGCGGCAGGCGCCGCCGGAGCCGCCGCGTCGACATTCCCCGCGCCCGCGATCTCGCAAGGCATGCAGGAATGGCGCATGGTCACGACGTGGCCGAAGAACTTCCCCGGCCTCGGCACGGGCGCCGAGCTTCTGGCCAAGTTCATTACCGAAGGCACCCAGGGCAAAGTCACCGTCAAGGTGTTCGGCGGCGGCGAGATCGTGCCGCCCTTCGAGTCCATGGACGCCGTCGCGGCGGGCACCGTCGAAATGGGCCACGGCGCTCCCTACTACTGGAAGGGCAAGGTCGCCGCGACGCAATTCATCGCCGCGATCCCGTTCGGTCTGACGGCGCAGGAAATGAACGCGTGGTTCCAGTTTGGCGGCGGTCAGGAACTCGCCGACGAGGTGTATGCGGAACTGGGCTGCAAGTTCTTCCCGTCCGGAAACACCGGTACCCAGATGGGCGGCTGGTTCAACAAAGAGATGAACAGCCTCGAGGACTACAAGGGCCTGAAGATGCGCATCCCCGGCCTCGGCGGCGAAGTGGTCAAGGCCGCCGGCGGCAACGTCATCAACTTGCCGGGCGCGGAAATCCCGCCGGCGCTGCAGTCGGGCGCGATCGACGCCACCGAATGGGTCGGCCCGTACAATGACCTCGCGTTCGGCCTCTACAAGAGTGCCAAGTTCTACTACTACCCGGGCTGGCACGAGCCGGCGACCTGCCTCGACAACTTCGTCAGCCTCAAGCTGTGGAACAGCCTGCCGTCGGATATCCAGGCGGTTGTCACCGCGGCCAACGCAGCGGTCAACCAGATGGTGCTCAGCGAGTTCGTCGCCCGCAACAACGCGGCTCTGGCGACGCTGGTCAACAAGCACGGCGTGGTGCTGAAGAAGTTCCCGGACCCGGTGCTCAACGGCCTCGGCGGACTTGCCGGCACGGTGATGAATGACCTCGCTTCCAAGGATCCGCTGAGCCGCAAGGTCATGGACAACATCCTCAGCTTCCGCAAGGACGCCATCTCCTGGACCGCGCGGTCCGAGACGGCCTATACGTCGGCGCGGGCGCTGCCGTTCAAGTACGCCGAGCCGATGGGCGGCTGATCGCCACCACGGACGGCCACCAACACGGAAGCCGGCGGCGGGGTGACCCGCCGCCGGTTTCTTGTTTGTGCCGATGGTCGACTGGGTTGTGCGTCTACTTGAACAGCACCTTCGGAAGCCACGTGGCGAGCACCGGGAACGCCGCGATCACGCACAGGCCGACGATCTGGATGGTGACGAACGGAATGATCCCGCGATAGATCTCCATCGTCGTCACCGATGGCGGCGCGACGCCACGCAAATAGAAAAGCGCGAATCCGAACGGCGGCGTCAGAAAGCTCGTCTGCAGATTGATGGCGATCATCACGCCGAACCACACCGGGCTGATATCCATCTGCAGCAGGATCGGGCCGACGATCGGCACGACGACGAAGATGATCTCGATGAAGTCGAGGAAGAAGCCGAGGATGAACATCACCGCCATGACCGCGAACATGGCGCCGAATACCCCGCCCGGCAGGCCGGTCAGCAACTCGGCGACGAATTCGTCACCGCCGAACCCTCGGAACACCAGCGAAAACACCGACGCGCCGAGCAGGATGACGAACACCATGCAACTGATCTGCAGGGTCGTCCGCATCACCGTGTGAAGCACCTGGGTCAGGAACACCCGCGCCAGCGAAACCAGCAGCCCCCACAGCAGGCCGATCGTCAGTACGGCTGCGGTGACGAAGGCGATCAAGTCGCCGACGGGCACCTCATCGCGCTGCATGCGCATGTCGAACAGGCTGGCGAGAATGATTTGCCCCGCCAGGCACAAGCCGGCGACGTACACCGGCGTGTTGGTCCGCGAATCGAGCTTTCGCCCCAACCAGAAGGGCGCCAGCAGGATGCCCTTGCTCAGGGGGAAGCGGTCGAGGTCCTTGATCAGCGGAGTATCGGTTCCGTTGTCGAGGGCGGCTCGCCCGGCCAGAAACAGGGCGCCGATTGAGCCGACGGCGGCGGCTTCGGTCGGCGTCGCGATGCCACCGAGGATGGAGCCGAGCACAGCGAAGATCAGCAACGCCGGAGGCAGCAGCACGGTTGCGACCCGACGTCCGAGGTGCTCGACAACCTCGCCCTCGGCGACCAGCGCCGGGCACGATTTCGGCGTGATCACCGACTTGACCATCACCCACGACATGTAGAGTCCGACCAGCACCATGCCGGGAATGAACGCGCCGGCAAACAGGTCGATGACCGAAACCGGCTCCGGCGCCCAGTTGCCCACCGCCCGTTGCGCCTCGGCATAGGCGCCCTGGAGAATGTCGCCCAGCAGCACCAGGACGATCGACGGCGGGATGATCTGGCCGAGCGTCCCCGAGGCGCAGATGGTTCCGGTCGCCAGCTTGGGGTCGTATCCGGCCTTGAGCATGGTCGGCAGACTCAAGAGGCCCATGGTCACCACGGTGGCGCCGACGATGCCGGTCGAAGCCGCCAGCAGCATGCCGACGAAGATCACCGAAAGGCCCAGGCCGCCACGCAATCGGCCGAATAAAAGCCCCATTGTTTCAAGAAGTTGTTCGGCGATCTTCGCGCGCTCCAGCATCACGCCCATGAACACGAACAGGGGTACCGCGACGAGTACCTCGTTGACCATGACGCCGAAGTAGCGCGACGACAGGCCGCCCAGCAGCCGGAGATCGAAGATGTCAAGACCGACGCCGACGAGGGCGAAGGCGAACGCCGTGCCGGCCAGCGAAAAGGCCACGGGAAAGCCGAGCAACAGAACCGCGCAGACGGTGATGAACATGCCCAGGCTGAGGAATTCAGCGCCCATCTCTAGGTCTCGGCTGCCTCTTGGTCGTCCTCGCCGGCAAACTCCTTGCGCCCTGACAGGACCAGGATCGACCGCGCCGCCAGCGACAGTCCTTGCAATCCGACAGCGATACAGAACACCAGGATGATCGCCTTCAGCAGGAACAGGCCGGGCAAGCCGCCGGCTTCGCGCGATTCCTCGAACCGGCTCCACGACGACACGACGTAGGGCCAGGCTACCCACCAGATCATCACGATCACCGGCGTCAGCAGGAGCAGCGCGCCGAACAGGTCGACCCACGCCTTGTAGCGCGGGTTGGCCTCCCGATAGATGATGTCGACCCGCACATGCCCGCCGTGCAGGAGCGTGTAACCGGCGCCGACCATGAATACGATGCCGTGGAGCCAGACATAGGACTCCTGCATCCACACGAAACCGAGGCTGAAGACGTAGCGGAGGATGACGACGACGAAGGTGATCACCACCATCGCCAGGGTCAGCCACGCGGTCGCCCGCCCGACGACGTCGTTGATCCGGTCGATGGTGCGCACGAACGCGGCGAGGACGCTCAAGAGCCGGCGTGCTCCCTGCGGTGGGCGGTCCAGGCCAGGCACTGTCTAACGCGCATCAACGAAACCTCCCCGTGAGCCCGCCGGCTAGGCGCCGGTTCGTTGGCCGGGAACGTGGGTACTACCAGCCTGTGCGGATCAAGTAAATCGGTTTGCGAGCGGGAAACCCTTGGGCGCCTTCTGCCCGGACTGGGCGCGCTTGCCGGTCCACTGTTCCAATTCCGTCCCGACGCGCATGCCGCCCCCCTGGCGCCAAGGCAATCCGCCGGCCTTCGAATACGTGGCCACGTCCGACAGTTCGCCCTTGGCGTAGCGCTGAAGGATGACCCCGCGCCCGCGGCTCATGGTCGGCACGTCGTCGAGCGGAAAGACCAGCAGCTTCCGGTTGGAGCCGACGACCGCAACCATGTCGGCATCGGGTGCGACGACGCAGCAGGCCGCCCCCTCCTCGCCCGCCGACAGGTTGAGCACCTGCTTGCCGCCGCGGGTCTGGGCAACCACGTCGTTCTCCTCAACGATGAAACCCCTGCCGCGATCGGAGGCGACCAGCAGCAGCCGCCCTGGCGCGTGGACCTGCATCGCCACCAGCGCCGCGCCCTCGGGCAGATCGATCATCAGCCTGAGCGGTTCGCCGTTACCACGTCCGCCCGGCAAACGGTCGCAGCCGAGGGTGTAGAAGCGGCCGTTCGTGGCGAAGATCAGCAGCTTGTCGGTGGTCAGCGCGGGGACGATGAACCGGCCCCGGTCGCCTTCCTTGTACCGGATATCAGAGACGTCGGTGACGTGGCCCTTGAGGGCGCGGACCCAGCCCTTGTCCGAACACACCACGGTGATCGGTTCGCGTTCGATCATTGCCTCCATTGGCACGTCGACCACCGCCGGCGGCGTGCCGACCGACGTCCGGCGCCGTCCCAATGCGTCGTCGGCACCGAATTCCTTCTTGACCTCGGCGATTTCGGCGGTGATGGCCTTCCACCGGCGTTTTTCATCGGCAATCAGCGCGTTCAGGTCGGCCTGCTCGCCGGTCAAGGCGGCGTGCTCGTTCCTGATCTCCATCTCCTCGAGCTTGCGCAACTGGCGCAGCCGCATGTTGAGGACCGCGTCGGCCTGAACATCCGAGAGATCGAACCGACGCATCAGCTCGGCCTTGGGCTCGTCCTCCTCGCGAACGATGCGGATCACCTCGTCGAGATTCAGATAGGCGATGAGGAAGCCGTCGAGGATCTCGAGCCGGCGGGCGATGCGTTCCAGCCGATGGCGGCTGCGGCGGACAAGGACATCGTGGCGGTGCTCGAGGAACGCAGAAAGCACCCCGCGCAGGTCCATCACGCCCGGCGTGTTGTCGGCGTCCAGGACGTTGATGTTGAGGCCGAACCGGGTCTCGAGGTCCGTCTGGCGGAACAACTGCTCCATCAGCACGTCGGCATTGATGGTCCGGTTGCGAGGTTCGAGGACGATGCGGACCGTTTCGGTGGTCTCGTCGCGGATGTCGGCCAGCAGCGGCAGTTTTCGGGCGGCGAGGAGCTCGGCGATCTTCTCGATCAGCCGCGATTTCTGCACCTGGAACGGGATCTCCGTGACGACGACCTGATAGGCGCCGTGGCTCAGCTTCTCGACCTCCCAGCGGGCGCGGAGCCGGAACCCGCCACGGCCGGTGCGGTAGGCCTCGATGATGGCATCGTGCGGTTCGACCAGGATGCCGCCGGTGGGGAAATCCGGGCCGGGAATGAACTCGACGAGCTTTTCGATCGACGCCTTCGGGTGCTTGATGAGGTAGCGGAGCGCGTTGCAGATTTCGCCGACGTTGTGGGGCGGGATATTGGTCGCCATGCCGACGGCGATCCCGGCGGCGCCGTTGGCCAGCAAATTGGGAAACCGGGCCGGCAGGACGACGGGTTCGCGGTCGTCGCCGTCGTAGTTGGGACGGAAGTCAACGGCGTCCTCGTCGATCCCGTCGAGCAGTGCCTGTGCCACGGCGGTCAGCCGCGCCTCGGTGTAGCGCATCGCCGCCGCGTTATCGCCGTCGATGTTGCCGAAGTTCCCCTGGCCGTCGACCAGCGGATAGCGGACGGCGAACTCCTGGGCCAACCGGACGAGCGCATCGTAAACCGCGACGTCACCGTGGGGATGGTATTTGCCGATCACGTCGCCGACCACGCGGGCGCATTTCTTGAAACCCGCCTCGGGATCAAGGCGCAACAGCCGCATGGCGTAGATGAGCCGCCTGTGGACCGGCTTCAGGCCGTCGCGCACGTCCGGCAGCGAGCGCGAGACGATCGTCGAGAGCGCGTAGGCCAGGTAGCGTTCGCCAAGCGCGTCGACCAGACGTACGTCTTCGATGGTGCCGGCGGGCGCGGGATCGGACATCGTCGTCGGGCTACCAGAACCGGGGGCGAGGAACGAAATATAGTATAGCGGTGCGCGAAGCCGTCAATCCGTAGCGTTCGGCGTCAGCAGGTCGACCAGCCGGTCCCGTGCCGTCGGCAGCGGCCTGGAGCGCGGTGCATAGATGTGCCGTTCGAAGAAATACCCGGTCAGCTGCAGGGCCTGTGAGACCTCCCCGGCGTCACCGGCCTCGCCCTCGGCGAGCAGGAACGGCGGCAAGGCCAGGAGGCGGTCCCGGTAGGGCTCTCCTGCGGCTAGGGAAACCGCGCGTCCGCTGCGCGGCGACACATAGGCGAGTTGATCGTTGCGCCCGGTGGCCGCGCATTGCTCAAGGTCGAGGCCGAACCCCATCTCGGCGAGCAGCCCGAGTTCCCATTTGACGTAGGCCGACGGCCAGGCCGGGGTCGTGTTCAGCGCCGCGAGAAGAGCGACGGTCGCTTCGAAGAGCCGGGCGTGCGGTTCGCGCTCCGGAAGCGCCGAATCGACCAGCGCGCAGATCGCCGACAGTCCCGCCAGGCGAAGCCGGTCATCGAGGAAATCAGCGGCAACCGGTTCCGTCAGTTCGCAGGTCATCGTTCCCAAGTGCTCGGCAAGACGCGCGCGCCACACAGCCGCCACACGGTTTCCGGGCTGCAGAACACCCCGCGCCCGGCGTCCCGCACCGCCGCGCACGAGGCCGGCGTGCCGGCCATGGCCGCGGGTCAGCAGGGATACGATGGCCGAGGTCTCTCCGTGACGACGGACGGAGAGGACAATTCCATCGTCGGTCCATTCCATGTTCTCAGTGTATCGCAAGCGGCGGCGCATTCGACTGCCAACGGCACTGCACACTTTTTGGGCGGCTGATGCCGCAGACGAGGCACGTTCGCAGGCGCAGCAAAAAAGTGGGGATGATCAACATTCGTCAATACATTGAGAAATAACAATATTTGAGAAATGTTAAAAACTTGGGGTTGATTGGCCTGTTTTTTTGGATAGGACCACTGTGCTAGAGTCCGCGCGGGCTCGACGCAGCACCTTTCGCACATGCAACCAGGAGAAAGGGGGGACCGACCGTGACAGTCCACAACATCATGATCACCGAGCCCCATCCCTGTCGGCGGGGCTTTTTCCGCCGACTCTATGCCCTCGTCGAGGTATCCAACGCCGGCGACTATTGGGTGTGGAAACAGGTCGACGAGAACGGATTGCCGCTGACCGACGCGGAGCGGGCCTTCGACACCGAGGACGCCGCCCTCAGCGACGCCGTCGCGGCCCTGAACGGCCAAGCCGTGGCGATCTGACGGCAAAACGCCGCACATTTACCTTCCATCGAGACGCCGAACTTCGGGAAACGCGAACCGAGGACGCAGACCCTTTGTAGCGAGGGAAAGCCTGTCAACGCCACTCGGCGTCGATCGGGCCGCTTTGGGTTGCGACCGTGTTGTTCTTGGGAGCCGATTTCGGCCTGCACCTCACCGAGGTTGGATTTCTACCGCAAACTTGGCTACGGCGGCGGCAGCACCTTTGGATGGGTGCCGGCCAGCAGCAAGGTGCCAACCGCGGCGCCGGCGACGTCGGTCCATAGGGCGCCGTCGAACGCTCCCGTCGGGACCAGCAGCGCGAGACCGGAAATGACAAGGGCCGGCCGCACCAGGGGCCCGAGCGGCCGGCGGAAATAGCCGACGATGCCGATGCTCACGACCCAGATACTAGCCGTGGCGGTCAGTGCCGCCAGTCCCACGTCCACGGCACTTCCCTGCAACAACAGGCTCGGCGAGGCGACGAACAGGAACGGCACCAGATAGGCCGACCAGGCGAAGCGGACAGCGCTGGCCCCGGTGCGCATTGGCTCGGTCCCGGTAACGCTCGCCGCCGCGTAGGCCGCCAACGCTACCGGCGGCGTCAGCATCGACATCATGCCGAAGTACATGACGAACAGATGGCTGGCGATGGGCGCGACGCCCATCTCGACCAGGGCCGGGGCGACCAACGCCGCCAACAGCACGTAGACCCCAACGGTGGGCATGCCCATGCCGAGCAGGATGCTGACGCCGGCGGCCAGCACGAGCAGCATCGGCAGGCTGTGTCCGCCGACCTCGACGAGGGTCATGGTCAGGCCGAACCCCAACCCCGAGAGGTTGAGCACGCCAATGACGATGCCGGCGCCGGCGCAGATCAGGATCAGGTCGAGCACGGCGCGGCCGGTACTTTCCAGCGCCTCGACCAGTCCCGACAGTCGCATCCGCTTTCCCTGGTAGCCGACCAGGACGCCGGTGACCGCAAGAACGGCGGTGGCCAGCATCGCCGAGGTTTGCGGCGACAGGTTGAAGCTGAACAGAGCGACGATGAGAACGATGAATGGCATTGGGAAATGCCATCCCGTTGCCAGCACCTGCCGAAGCGACGGGATCTCCGAACGGTCAATCGGCAGAATGCCGCGTCGGCCGGCCTCAAGGTCACTCAGCACAAAAAGTGCGAAATAGTACAGCAGCGCCGGCAGTACCGCAGCGACGACCACCTCGGTGTAGGAAATCTGCAGAAACTCGGCCATCAGGAACGCCGCCGCCTCGATGGCCGCGGCTTCCCGCGGCGAGTATCCGGAGTCCCGCATCAGCGGGATCGTAATGACGCCGGTCGTCGCCACGTTGGACACGGCACTGCCGGAGATGGACCCGAAAAGCGACGAGGCGACGATGGAAATCTTCGCGGATCCGCCGCGGAAACGTCCCATCAATGCGACGGAGAGATCGGTGAAGAACGCCGATCCACCGGAGCTCGAAAGCACACGGCCGAGCAAGATGAACGGAATGACGATCGTCGACGCCACCATCAACGGCCGCCCCAGGATGCCGTTGGTGTCGACACCGAGGTAGACCGCGAGCTTCGGAAGATCGAGCGGCCGCCCGGCGAGCTGGCCGGGGACCAGGTGGCCAACCAGCGCATAGGCCATGAAGCCGAGAACAACAATCGTCAGCGGCCACCCGACCACGCGCCTCAGCGCCTCCACACACAATCCGACGAGAACGAATCCGAAGGCAACGAGGTAGGCTGGCCGGTAGCTCAGGTCATTGATCAGGTCTGCGTAGTCGATGGCCGCGTAGGCGCCGGCAGCGATTGACAGGACAGCCGCGGCGATGTCGTGCCATGGCGGCACCTCGGCGTCCCGGTTGCCGGACCGGATGGTCAGGAAGATCAGCGCCAACGCCAAGCCGAGGACAGCAGCGAGGAACTACTCGGTATAGAGCACCCAACCGACCATCCTCGGCACGTCGCCAGCCCATGCCAACGACACCGACGGGATGGCGAGTCCCAGGACCCGGCATACGAGCCGGGTCCCTCTTAGCGCGTCGACGACCGTGCCCGAACGCGTCGGTCCGTCCGAGGCCACGCGGGTGTCACTTCTTCGGCGGCCAGAGGCCGGCCTCGCGATAGAAGCGGATCGCGCCCGGGTGATAGGGAACGTCCAGGTTCTTCGCCATGCTGGCCGGATTGAACCGGTTGAGCAGGCCGAACGAGGCAGCCAGCGCCTTCTTGTTGCCGTGCAGCGTCTTGGTGACTTCGTAGACGACGTCGTCGCTGACATGGGCGCCGGCGAGGAACAGGTAGTCGTAGGTCATCACCTGAGTGGGCTCGACCACGCCGACGTTGCGCTTTGACGGCTTGATGGTGGTGAAATAGGACGGCGGCACAAGATTCCGCATGCGGTCAAGGCCCGCCGCGGTGTCGTCGACCTTGAGCAGCCTCAAGCCGCCGACCTTGGCCGCCACCTCGGCGACCTTGCCGGCACCGACGCCGAAGAAGAACGCCTCCGCCTTGCCGGTGGCGAAATCGTCGGCGCCGCGGACGATGCTGGGAACGGCAACTCCCTTGACCTTGCCGAACCCGAGACCGTCGGCGGCCAGTACGCCTTCGACCACCGGCGCGATCATCGCCTGTCCTGTGTAGCCGATCGGAAACCGTTTTCCGGCAAGGTCCGACACGCGCTGATACGGCGAATCCTCGCGCGCGAAGATGCCGACAAACAGACGGTAAATAACCGCCACGACCCGAAGCTCGGGGTTCGCTCGACCCTTGAACACGGCGCCCCCCGATGCCGCGTTGCTGGCTTCGAGGACATTGGCCAAGGTGAAGTCGAGCTCGCCGGCATTGACGAGCGGAACGATCTGGGTGGTTCCGGTGTAGGGCTGCACCCGGAGTTTAAGCCTGGCCTGCTGAGAAACGACCTTGGCGATTGCTGAACCGGCGGAATAGGTGATCGTCCCCTGGGACATCGTGCCGACGCCGAAGGTCTGCGCAGCGGCGCCAACTGATGTAGCCGCGAGCAATACCGTGCAGATCGTCGCGGCGATGACTCTGACGAGCGTCATGACTGATTTCCTCCCCATCGTTGGACGTTGTCGCCGGTTTCGTGCGCAACCGCGCCGGCGTTTTGCATCAACGGTATTGCCGCGGCCGATCAGGCGGCAATAAGCTATGGAGTTGCATTTCTCACAGCGAAACGGTCGCCGATGAGGACCATTGAGTCGCTCAAGCGCGGGCTCGAAGTTCTCCGGCTTTTGAACGAGCCCGGCATGGACCAGGTCCGCGCACTTCATCGGGCCTCGGGCCTTCCCAAGCCGACCATCGTGCGCATTCTCGAAACCCTCATCGAGGACGGATACATCGTCCGAACCGACGCCGGCCGGTATCGCCTGGCGACGAAGGTGATCGAGCTTTCGCAAGGGTTCGATCCGGTCGACGGGCTGCTGGCGGCGGCGCGCCCGACCTTGGACGCGTTCCGCGAACGCCACGTGTGGCCGTCCGACCTCGCCGTTCTCGACCGGGGCGCCATGGTCATCGTCAACACCAGCCACACGCCGGGGACGATGACGCTCAACCGCTCCGTCGGTTCGCGGCTGCCGGTGTTGAAGACGGCATTGGGGAGGGCCTTTCTTGCCTATGCCCGGCCCGAGGTGAGGCGCGACACCCTCAACCATCTCGGCCTCGCGGAAGGATCCAAGGGCGACAGGAGCGGCGAACGCAAGGCCGTTCTCGGCCTCCTGGAGCGCGTACGCGCGCGCGGCTACGCCACCAGCGACCACGAATTCCTGAAGTCGGTCGTCGCCGTCGCCGTGCCGATCCTCATCGATGGTACGGCGGTCGCGTCGGTCAACATGATGGCCGTCGCATCCGCCATGTCCGCGGCCCAGGCGGAAAAGGCCTTTGTCGACGAGCTGAAAGCCCTCGCCGCCACCGTATCCGACATCCTGAGCGAGGGCCGCCTCGACTCCGCCGGTCCCGCCCACTGAACCATGCGGGGGAGGGCATTGCGTTTCGCAGGTCGGAACGTTGTTCCTGCATGCCTTGTTTGGCCGTGAGTCCCGTTCCTACAGTCTGAGCAACGATCGGACAGGGACGGCACGACCATGAAAATCGACATGTTCAACCACATTTTTCCGCGCGGCTACTTCGAGCGCATGATGGCCGTGGCACCGAAGCATCGGGACATGGGCAAGCGGGTGCGGGACATCCCGATCCTCGTCGACCTGGACGAGCGGTTCCGGGTCATGGACCGCTTCGGCGACTATCAGCAGGTCCTGTCGCTCGCATCACCGCCGATAGAGGTCCTGGCAACCGGCGAGGTCGCCGCCGATCTCGCCCGTCACGCCAACGACGGATTGTCCGAACTGGTCGCCCGCCATCCGGACCGCTTCCCGGCGTTCACCGCGTCGCTGCCGATGGGCGACCCGGACGAGGCGGCGGCGGAGGCACAACACGCCATCGACGACCTCGGCGCCCGAGGCGTACAGGTGTTCTCCAACGCTGCCGGGCGTCCCCTGGACGACCCCGGGTACGTGCCCCTATTCGACCTGTTGGCTGAACGCGGCCTGCCGATCTGGCTGCATCCGGCGCGCGGCGCCGACTTCGCCGACTACGCCACCGAGGACAAGTCCCGCTACGAGATCTGGTGGACCTTCGGTTGGCCATACGAAACCAGTGCGGCGATGGCGCGCCTGGTATTCTCGGGGCTGTTCGACCGCCATCCCGACATCAAGATCATCGCTCACCACATGGGCGGAATGATCCCCTACTTCGAGGGCCGCGTCGGCCCGGGCTGGGACCAGCTCGGCACCCGCACGTCGGACGAGGACTACGGCGCCCTCCTCCGCAGCCTCAAAAAACGCCCGATCGACTACTTCCGGCAGTTCATCGCCGACACCGCGGTGTTTGGCTCGAAGCCGGCGACAGAATGCGGACTCGCGTTCTTCGGTGTCGACAATGTGGTGTTCGCTTCGGACTCGCCTTTCGACCCCGAGAAGGGGCCGATGTATATCCGCGAAACCATCCGCGTCATCGATTCCCTGGATATCGGCGACGTCGCGCGTGATCGGATATACCGCCGGAACACCCAACGGCTTCTCAAGCTGAACGGAAGTTAGCCCCCTTTCATCTCCGTTCTTACGCGGATCGGGCGTGATCGTCCGCCTGTGGCCTAGGCGTTAAAGTCGAGGCCGAGGTCCCGATAGCGCTCGGGGTCGTCGCCCCAGCGTTCGCGGACCTTGACGAAGACAAACAGGTGGACCCGGCGTTCGAGCAGGTCCTCCAGTTCGGTCCGTGCCGCCGCCCCCAACGCCTTGATCCGCTGGCCGCCCTTGCCGAGGATGATGGCTTTCTGGGTCGGCTTCTCGACGAAGATCACCTGATCGATCCGCACGCTGCCGTCGGCGTTCTCGGTCCAGGTCTCGGTCTCGACCGTCGCCGCGTAGGGTAGCTCCTGGCGGAGCTGCAGATAGAGCTTCTCACGGGTGATCTCTGCCGCAAGCAAGCGCTCGGGCATGTCAGAGATCTGATCCTCGGGGAACAGCCACGGGCCCTCCGGCACCCGCCCGGCAAGCAACGATAGCAGATCGCCGACCCCGTCCCCGGTCAGTGCGGACACCATCAGCGTGTCGGCGAACAAGCCTTCGGAGTCGAATCTCGCCGCAAGGGCGAGCAACGCCGATTTCTCGATCAGGTCGACCTTGTTGAGGACGAGCACGGCCTCGCGCCGGCTCTTCTTCAACTGACCGACAATGCGCCGGGTATCGTCGCTGTCGGGCTTGGCGCAGTCGACCAGCAGACACACGACGTCGGCGTCGGCGGCACCGCCCCAGGCGGCGGCGATCATGGCGCGGTCCAGCCGCCGGCGCGGCGCGAAGATGCCGGGTGTATCGACGAGGACGATCTGGCTGGGCCCTTCGATGAGGATGCCAAGGACGCGCGAACGCGTCGTCTGCACCTTGGGCGAGACGATGGAAACCTTGGCGCCGACCAGCCGGTTGACCAGCGTCGACTTGCCGACGTTGGGCGCGCCGAGGACGGCCACGAACCCGCAATGGGTCGCGGCCCCGCCTCCGGTTTCAGGACCGGTCGGCATCTCGCCCGAGCTCCTCGAGCATCGCCTCGGCAGCGGCTTGCTCCGCCGCCCGTTTGGATGGTCCCGAGGCACTCGCCGGCGTTCGGTCGGCGAGCGAAACCTCGATGCTGAACATCGGGGCGTGCGCCGGGCCCTCGCGGCCGACCTCGCGATACCTTGGCAGCGCCAGCCCTCTCGCCTGCGCCCATTCCTGGAGTTCGGTCTTGGCATCCTTCGGCGGGCGCACATCCTCGGCCATCATTGCGTCCCATTGGTCACGGATAAACGTCGCCGCCACGTCGATACCGCCGTCGAGATAGAGTGCCGCAATGACCGCTTCGCAGGCATCGGCCAGCAGGCCCGGATTTTTTCGTCCGCCGGCGTCTTCCTCGCCCCACGAGAGCCGGATGCTCTCCACCAGGCCGATGCTTTCCGCGACGCGGGCCAGGGATTCCCGGCATACCAGGGCGGCATGGCGCCGCGCCAGCGCACCTTCGTCCTCGTCCGGGAAACGGTCGAACAGCATGTCGGCGACGACCAGCCCCAGCACCCGGTCGCCGAGGAATTCCAGACGTTCATTGGTCCGCCGCCGGTCTCCGGCACTGGCGACGCTGGAGTGGGTCAACGCTTCATCGAGCAGCCCCGGATCGGCGAAGCGATGCCCGAGCGCCTGTTTCAGCCGCCGGCTCGCATCCTCCATCCCGGTCATTCGATGCTTTCGAAGATGCGGCTGCCCCGAAGCGACTGGAACCACTGCCAAAGCTTCCAGATCTCGCCGTCGATGGAGAAGAAGATGAACTCGGCGCGCCCGACGAGGTTCTCCCGCGGGACGAAGCCGACCGCCCGGTCGCGGCTGTCGCGCGAGTTGTCACGGTTGTCGCCCATGGCGAAGTAGTGGCCCTCCGGGACGACGTAGACACCCGTGTTGTCGTTGGGTCCCTGATCGGCCTCCTCGAGAATGTCGTGCCGGCGGCCGTTGGGCAATGTCTCGACGTATCGCGAGATTCGCCTGACGTGGCCGAGCGGACCCCGCGCCACGTAGTCGGTGACGCGCTTGCGGGTGACGGCCTGGCCGTTGATGTGGAGCAGACCGCCGATGACCTGGATGCGATCCCCCGGCAGGCCGACCAGCCGTTTGATGTAGTCGGTCTTGTTGTCCGTCGGCAGCTTGAACACGGCAACGTCGCCGCGCTCTGGCTCGCTGAACAGAACCCGCCCGGGAACAACCGGCAGGCTCAGGGGCATGGAATAGCGACTGTAGCCATAGGAGAACTTCGACACGAACAGGTAGTCACCGACGAGCAGAGTCGGAATCATCGATCCCGACGGGATATTGAACGGTTCGTATGCGAAGGTCCGGACGCCGAGCGCGATGAGCACGGCGTAGATGATCGTCTTGACCAGTTCCCGTAAGCCGCTGGATTTGCCCTGTGCCATGAAGCGGTCGATATCTAACTCGCTGATTTTGGATTTCTTCTCCGGCCGGGCGCGCCCCGGCCCGCGCGATCAAGCCAGCCGCCTAACCTGAAGTCAAGGCGGTTCGGGCCGGCTATGCCGCGCCTGACCCAGCCGACGACGGGATCGCGTAGATCACCACGACCGCCTGGGCCATCGGGTACTCATCCGTTAGCGACAGCTCTACGGCAGCGTCCATTCCGGGCGGGGTCAACTTGTCCAGGTGGCGACGGGCGCCGCCGGTGAGGGTGAGATACGGCTTGCCGGAGGGCAGGTTGTCGACCGCCATGTCGCGCCAGAACACACCCTGGCGGAAGCCGGTGCCCAACGCCTTGGAACAGGTTTCCTTTGCCGCATACCGCTGGGCATAGGCGGCGGCGGGATCAGGGCGCCGCTCACACCGCGCACGCTCGTGGTCGGTGAATACGCGGCCAGTGAATCGTGCACCGAACCGTTCGAGGGTCTTCTCGATCCGGCGGATGTCCATGAGATCGGTGCCGACGCCGATGATCATCCGGATTCCGCCCAGCTAAGGCGCCGGGACGCCGCCGCGGGCTGCGTCCATGGCTTGCCGCATCATGCGGATGCTCTGGTCCAATCCGCAGAAGATGGCCTCGCCGACGAGGAAGTGACCGATGTTCAATTCGACAAAAGTCGGAATCGACGCCACCGGACCGACCGTATCGAAGGTCAGCCCGTGCCCGGCGTGGCATTCGATGCTGAGAGCTTCGGCGTGGGCGGCCGCTTCGACAATGCGCGCGAGTTCGGCGTCCCGGCGATCCCCGTCGGCATCGCAGTAGGCGCCGGTGTGCAGTTCGACAACCGGCGCACCGAGGTGGCGGGCGGCCTCGATCTGCTCCTTCGCGGGCTCGATGAACAGGGAGACGCGGATGCCGGCTTCGCCCAGCGCCCGGACGAACGGCGCCAGATGGTTGCTGCCACCGACCGCGTCCAGCCCGCCTTCCGTGGTGCGCTCCTCGCGCCGCTCGGGGACGATGCAGGCGGCGTGGGGACGGTGGCGCATGGCGATCGCCAGCATTTCCTCGGTCGCCGCCATCTCCAGGTTCAGCGGCAGATCGATCTGCCGCGTCAGTTCGGTGATGTCGCCATCGGAGATGTGACGCCGATCTTCGCGCAGATGCGCGGTGATGCCGTCGGCGCCGGCGGCGGCCGCCATTCGCGCGGCGCGCACCGGGTCCGGATGCCGGCCGCCGCGCGCATTGCGGATCGTCGCCACGTGATCGATGTTCACTCCCAACCGGAGATGGCGGGTCATGTTCAAGGCTCCTGGTGCCCCTGGGCATTGGCGATGCGGACGAAGCGCACGCGCCGCCGCTGATACGCGCTCACCGGTGCCTTGATCAAGTAGTAGAACGCAAACCACGCGACGATGGCCGTGGGAACCGAACCAACCATCATCGGCCACCACACCGGCCAAGCCGTTTCCAACAAATACACGAAATCGAAGCTCAGCACGGCGTCCAACATGCGTCCGAACAGGGCGGCGAAATCGAGCATGTCGGCGTCCCCCGGCCCCTCACCGAATCCGGCCCAGCGGCCAAGCCGATAGATCAGGATCCAGATGAACGGAAAGGACCACGGATTGCCGACCACGGTTCCGATGACCGAGGAAACCAGGTTGGCGCGGAGCACGAAGGCCAGCGCGACCGAAAACAGAATGTGGGCGCCGACAAAGGGCGTAAACGATACCGCCGCACCGCAAGCGAATCCGGCGGCAATATCATGAGGCGTCCCGGGAATGCGCGCGACCCGATGAAACACATAACGGCTCGCCCGCCCCCAGCCTGACCGAGGCCAGAAAAACTCGCGTACGCGGGAGGCAAAACTGAGCTTCTGACGTCGCCGAAACATCTTGGCGGCGATAATAGGTCAAAGCGTTACGGACCGCGATCGCCTTGATCCGCCAATCACCCGCGGGCGCGATCCACGGAATTGATCACCGGTGTCGCCCGCAACGCGGCGATGATGTCGGTGAGATGGCGGACGTCTCGAACCTCGACGTCGATGAGCATGTCGAAGAACTGCGGCGTGCGATTGGTGATCTTGAGATTCGAGATATTGCCCTCGTTCTTGGCGATCACTGTCGACAGGCTGCCAAGGCTTCCCGGTTCGTTGAGCACGGTGAGGTGGACCCGGCCGACGTGGATGTCCAGGATTTCGGTTTCCACTTCCCAGGCCACATCGATCCAGCGCTCCGGCGTGTCGGCATAGGTTTCCAACGATTCGCAATCGATGGTGTGGATGGTCACGCCTTTGCCGGTGGTGACGATGCCGACGATCCGATCCCCCGGCAGCGGATGGCAACATCCGGCGAAGTGCACCGCCATGCCCGGGATCAGGCCGCGAATGGGGATCGGCTGCTTCTTTTCCTTTTCTTTGCGCTTGCTGCGCGCCCGCGCGAGCGGCACCACTTTCTCGTAAAAGCTTTTCTTGCGGGCCCCCGGAAAAACCGCTTCGACGACGGCGCGCCCGCCGAGATGGCCGGCACCGACCTGGGCAAACAGGTCGTCGACCGAATTGAGCTTGAAGTTCTTGAGCACTCCCTCCACGCCCTTCAGGGAATAGTCGTAGCCCTCTTCGCGGAACGCGCGCTCGACGATCGAACGGCCCAGCTCCAGGTACTGCTCGCGCTCACGGGAGTGGATGAAGCGGCGGATGCGGGCGCGGGCCTTGCCGGTCACGACAAACCGCTCCCACGTCGGCGACGGGGTTTGCGCCTTCGAGGTGATGATCTCCACCTGGTCGCCGTTCTGCAATTCGGTGCGCAAGGGCATCAACCGACCATTGATCTTCGCGCCGACGCAGGTATCGCCGACCTCGGAGTGGACGGCATAGGCGAAGTCGACGGGCGTCGCGCCCAGCGGCAGGTTGATGAGGTCGCCCTTGGGCGTGAAGGAGAACACCTGGTCCTGGAACATTTCGAGCTTGGTGTGCTCCAGGAAGTCTTCTGGGCCGACGGCGTGCTCGAGGATTTCCAGCAGTTCCCGGAGCCAGCGGTATTGCCGGCCGTCGGTGTTGCCAATGCCCTGTTTGTAGTGCCAATGGGCGGCGACGCCGTACTCGGCGATCTCGTGCATCTCGCGGGTGCGGATCTGGATCTCGATGCGCTGACGCTCGGGTCCGAAGACGCCGGTATGCAGCGACCGGTAGCCATTGGGCTTGGGTGTCGAAATGTAGTCCTTGAAGCGCCCCGGAACGACCGGATAGGCGCCGTGAACGATGCCGAGCGCCCGGTAGCAGGCATCGACCGAGTCAACGACGACGCGGAAGGCCATGATGTCCGAAAGCTGCTCGAAGCCGATGCTGTTCTTCTGCATCTTGCGCCAGATGGAGTACGGCGTCTTTTCGCGACCGATGACCTCGGCCTCCAAACCGTGCTCGTTCAGAGTCGTACTGACCTGGGTAAGAATTCGCGAAATGATGTCGCCGCCGTGATCGCGCAGGAATTCGAGGCGCGCGAGGATCGATCGGCGTGCATCGACGTTCAGTTCCCCGAAGGCGCGGTCCTCCAACTCGTTCTTCATCTCCTGCATGCCGATGCGCTCGGCGAGCGGCGCATAGATCTCCATCGTTTCGAGGGCAATGCGGCGCCGTTTGTCGTGGCTCTCGATGTGTTCGAGGGTGCGCATGTTGTGGAGCCGGTCGGCGAGTTTCACCAGCAGCACCCGGATGTCCTCGGACATCGCCAGCACCAGCTTGCGGAAGTTCTCCGCCTGCTTCTCGTGCTCGGATTGCAACTCGATTCGATTCAGCTTGGTCACGCCGTCAACCAGACGGGCGACTTCATCGCCGAAGTGATCTTCGATCTCGGCCAGGGTGGCCGGCGTATCTTCGATGGTGTCGTGCAGAAGCGCGGTGATGATCGAGGCCATATCCAACCGATAATGGGTGAGGATGCCGGCGACCTCGAGGGGGTGGGAGAAGAACGAATCGCCGGACGCCCGCATCTGCGAGCCATGCGCCTTCATCGCGTAAACGTACCCGCGATTCAGCACTTCCTCGTCGACGGTGGGATCGTAAGCCTTGACCTTTTCAACGAGCTCGAATTGGCGAATCATGGCGGCCTTCGGTCCCGGACGTCAGGGGGCCACCACGACGATCAAAGGGCCCCGGACTCGGGATCCTCATCGGTTTCCGCGGCACCGCCGAAGTCCACGCTGGTCGGCTTGAAACCGTCGTCGTCGGGAACGATCTCGGCGTCCTCGTCTTCGATGTGCAGGACATCCTCGGCAATCTCCGCCGAGGGCGCGGGCTCGCCTTGCTCGGCGCTGAGTTCCTGCTGGATGGCGAGGATGTCCATCTCGTCCTCTTCCGGCTCATCGACTTCGACGTGCTTCTGCAGACCGCGAACCAGGTTGCCTTCCAGTTCTTCGAGCTCGATCGTCTCGTCAGCGATCTCGCGCAATGCCACGACGGGATTCTTGTCATTGTCGCGGTCGACGGTGAGCGCCGCACCAGCCGCCATGTTCCGCGCCCTCTGCGCAGCGAGCATGACGAGCTCGAAGCGGTTCGACACTTTGACGACACAATCCTCGACGGTTACCCGAGCCATTCACGGTCTCCACGGAAACTACACGGACGACGTGGGGTTCCACCCCACGGGACTTTATATATTTGCCAGGACCAAATAACTCAAGGCCGTTGCCACCGGGGCGGACCCAGCGGCACCCGTTCCAAGGGTTCAACCATCTGTCCGGGAGGCAGGCGGTCGAGGAGAACCTCGGCACTCGCACCGAACACGGGATGCCGCCAATCCGGGGCAATTTCCACGAGGGGGACGAGCACAAAAGCCCGTTCATGAAGGCGCGGGTGCGGCAGAACCACCCCGTCTTCGGAATCGCAAATGTGCGCGTCGTAGGCCAGCAAATCCAGGTCGATGATGCGGGGCTCATTCCGCTCGCCGCGTACGCGCCCGATGTCGTCCTCGATCCCATGCAGGATCGCCAGCAGAGGACCGGGGCCGGTCTCCGTCTCGACCACGGCGACGCCGTTGACATAGGACGGCTGGTCGGAAACGGGCACCGGATCGCTCCGGTACCACCGCGACCGTCGAACGACCCGAACACCGGCGCCGTCCAAGGCCCCGATTGCCACCGCGCACGTCGCCGTCGGCTCTCCGAACCGGGGACTCGGCAGATTGCTTCCGATGCCGACGAGAATCACGCTATGGCACCCCGCTTTCGCTCTTGCGGCAAGAGTCTCGGACCCCTACGTATATCATCTCGAACGCCGGGCGTCTGATCCCGCGTCGCCTCCCTGTCGGAATCCGGCTTTGTTTATGCTTCGGAAGCGGCGTTTCGCACGGCGCAAATTGTATGTCGACCAAATAGGAAATTCGAGAATGGTGTTTTATCCTCAGGAGCGAATTGGTTTGTTCATAGATGGCTCGAACCTCTATGCCGCCGCTCGGGCGCTCAATTTCGACATTGATTACAAACGCTTGCTCGAACTGTTCGCAGACAAGGGGCATCTGATCCGCGCCTTCTACTATACGGCGCTGGTCGACGACCAAGAATACTCGCCGATCCGTCCGCTGGTCGACTGGCTGGACTACAACGGCTACACCATGGTCACCAAGCCGACCAAGGAGTTCACCGACGCCTCGGGCCGGCAAAAGATCAAGGGCAACATGGATATCGAGCTGGCCATCGACGTGATGGAGATGGCCGACCACCTCGATCACGTCGTGCTGTTCTCGGGCGATGGCGACTTCCGCCGCCTCGTCGAGGCGGTGCAGCGCCATGGGGTGCGCGTCACCGTCGTCAGCACTGTGCGGTCGCAGCCGCCGATGGTCGCCGACGAGCTCCGCCGCCAGGCCGACAACTTCGTCGAACTCCAGGACCTACAGCCAGACATCGAACGGGTGCTGGCCAATCGCGACGACCGCCATCACCTGCCCAACGGCAACACGATGCCGCACGACGCCGACGCCGATCCGGACATTCTCGAAAGCGCTTGAACGCTCGTCCGTCGGCGTCGTGGACGCGGTGATCGTTCCCGAACCCGATTGCGCGCTCTGTCCGCGCCTTGCGGCGTTCCGCGCCGCCAACCGGGATCAGTTTGCCGGCTGGCACAACGCGCCGGTCCCGTCCTTCGGAGGCGACGATGCCCGGCTGCTGATCGTCGGTCTTGCTCCGGGATTGCGCGGCGCCAATCGGACCGGCCGGCCGTTCACCGGCGACTACGCCGGCGACCTGCTGTACCCGACCCTGCTCGCATTCGGACTCGCCGAGGGCCGCTATGGAGCATCGCCGGACGACGGCCTGCGTCTCGTCGGATGCCGCATCACCAACGCCGTGCGCTGCGTCCCGCCCGAGAACAAGCCGACGGGCAAGGAAACGACCACCTGCCGCCGGTTCCTGGCGGCGGAAATCGCCTCCCTTACCGACCTTCGGGTCATCCTCGCGCTGGGGACCGTCGCCCACGGCACCGTGCTGGCGGCACTCGGCGAACGGCGGGCGGCCTTTCCGTTCGGGCACGGCGCTGTTCACCGGCTGTCGAACGGACTTCGCCTTGCCGACAGCTATCATTGCTCCCGCTACAACACCAACACCGGACGCCTGACCCGTCAGATGTTCGAGGACGTGTTCGACTCGGCGATCCCCGCGATGGGCACTTAGTGTTTGCCGAAACCGAGGCAGTTGCTATACCCGAGGGCGGCGGCGATCCGTGGGGGGAAATCCGGTGCACCTTGTCTGTCTCGACCTCGAAGGCGTCCTGGTGCCCGAGGTATGGATCAACGTCGCCGAACGAACCGGTATCGACGCGCTCCGCGCCACCACCCGCGACATTTCCGACTACGACGTGCTTATGCGTCAGCGACTCAGCCTGCTGGATGAACACGGGCTGACGCTTTCCGATATCCAGGCCGTGATAAGCGACATGGGACCGCTGCCCGGCGCATGCGCCTTTCTCGAGTCCCTGCGCGCCCGCGGGCCCGTCGTCATTCTGTCCGACACCTACTACGAGTTCGCCGAGCCGCTGATGCGCCAGCTCGACTGGCCGACGTTGTTCTGTCACCGGCTGGAGGTCGACGACGCCGATCGGGTGACCGGGTACCGGCTGCGCATGCGCGACCACAAGCGCGCCGCCGTCGTTGCCTTCCGGGACCTTAATTTCGCGACCATCGCCGTCGGCGATTCCTACAACGACACGACCATGCTGGCCGAAGCCGACCACGGCATCCTGTTCCACGCGCCGGCCAACGTGATCGACGAGTTCCCGCAGTTTCCGTCATTGAGCGGGTTCGACGAGTTGGCGGCGGCGATCCGCGACCTCGACGCGGGAATGGCTTGATGGCCGAGATCGTCAATCTCCGGCGCGCCCGCAAACGCCGCGCGGCGGAAGAGAAGGATGCCCGGGCTGCGGAAAACCGGGTCCGTTTCGGTCGCACCAAGGACGAGAAAGCCGCCGAACGGGTCCGGGCCGAACGTCTCGACTCCGAGCTCGACGGCAAACGCCTTACCGATCGCGACGAAGAGCGTTGATTCCGAATGCCGATCGCGGGCTCACGAAGTGCCCGTCGCCTCGCCCTCAGTCTCGGGGTCCATCAGGCGGTGCAGATGGACAATCACGTACTTGATGTGCGCCTCGTCGACACGCTTCTGGCTGGCACCGCGCCACGCATCCAACGCCGTCTTGTAGTTCGGGTAGATGCCGACGACGTCGAGCTCGGCGGTGTCGACGAAATCGGTACCGCGCGGATCGGCGACTTCGCCCCCGAAGACGAGGTGCAGCAGCGGCTTGGCCATCCCTGTTCTCCGTTGCTTTGGCGTTGCCGCCCTTCATACCCATATTTGGCCGGAAAAGCGATGCGCCTGAACGACGAGAAGCAGGGAGTTGAAGGATGATCGATCTTTACACATGGCCGACCCCGAACGGGTTCAAGGTCTCGATCATGCTGGAGGAGATCGGCCTCCCCTACACGGTGATCCCCATAGACATCACCGCCGGCGATCAGTTCGATCCCGCCTATCTCGCCCTCAACCCCAACAACAAGATGCCGACCATCGTCGATCCCGACGGTCCCGAGGGACGGCCGTATACGGTGTTCGAGTCCGGCGCCATTCTCATGTACCTGGCGGAGAAATCGGGCGCGTTCATGCCGTCCGATGTCGCCGGGCGGTATCTGGTCGTTCAGTGGCTGATGTTTCAGATGGGCGGTCTCGGGCCGATGCTGGGCCAGGCCCACCACTTCCGGACCTATGCGCCCGAACCAATCCCCTACACGGTCGAACGGTACACCAACGAAGCAGCGAGGCTCTACGGGGTCATGGACCGCCGGCTCGGCGAGGTCGAATACCTGGCGGGTGACTATTCCATCGCCGACATGGCGAGTTTCCCCTGGATCCGGCCCTACAAGCGCCAGGGGCAGGTCCTCGACGAATACCCCAACTTGAAAAGGTGGTTCGACGCCATCGACACCCGCCCGGCGGTGAAACGCGGCCTCGAGGTCCTTGCCGACCGCAAGGGACCAGCCAAGGACATGGACGAGAAGACCCGCTCGGTCCTCTTCGGCGACGCCCAATACGCCCGGCGCTAGACCGTTCGCTCAGCCTTACCGGCCGTTCTGGCAGGCGGATCAGCGGCGCCGCGCACGGATAGCGCTCTCGGATGGCGGTCTCGACCGCCTCCCAGAACGGCATCGACAATTCATTGCTGTGGCGCCCGGCCCACTCGACGAACAATTGGCGGCCACGTGTGGGCGACAGCGTGCGCGTCGGGCAGACCGTGCGGTCGTTCGGGTTCTTGGCCGCCAGGAGGGCGTAGACGTCGATCATTCCAACGATGAATGAGCCGCAGGTCTCCCGCGCCTCGCTGCTGGGCGAGACGCACAGGTCCAGGAACTTGCTCGCCATCGTCGCGGTCTCTTGCGCCGCGGCACCTGAACCGACGGACACCGCGAACACAACCGCCACACCGCGAACCCATTCAAGCTTCGACATCGTCCGCCTCCCTGTCCCGGCCCGCCGGGCGCAGCTTGAGCGGCGGTCACGACTGGCCGTCGTCAAGCAGCCTTCGTGGTCTTTCGGGAACCGCCCGACGTCTTCCGCGCCGCCGCGATCGGCTCGGCCCCTGTCCGGATGTGAATATCGCGCTGCGGGAATGGAATGGAGATTCCCTCTGCGTCCAGCTTCTGCTTGGCGTTCTTGTGCAGATCAAACAATAGGCTCCAGTAGTTCCCCGCCTCGGTCCAGCACCGCATGTTGATGTTGACAGAACTGTCGGCCAAGCCGTTGACCATTACCTGCGATTCGGGATCCGGCAAGATGCGGTCGTCCGCGTCGAGGACGCTTTTCAACGCGGCCATGGCGCGGTCGATGTCGTCGTCGTAGCTGATGCCGACGGTGACGTCGATCCGCCGCGTCGGCAGCCGCGAGAAGTTCTTGATCTGGCGGTTCCACAGCTGGGCGTTTGGCACGCTGACGTAAACGCCGTCGAAGGTGGTCAGTTGCGAGGTAAACAATCCGATTTCGTTCACCGTCCCGGCGATGCCGTCGGCATCGATGTAGTCGCCAACCTGGAAGGGCCTCAAGAACAGCAGCATCATGCCCGCGGCAATGTTCGAGAGCGTCCCCTGCAAGGCCAGACCGACGGCGAGGCCGGCGACACCGAGCACGGCGATGATGCTGGTGGTTTCGACGCCGAACTGAGCGAGCACCGCGATCAACGTCAGAACCAGAACGGCGTACCGCGCGATGCTGGCCATCAGCGGTTTCAACGTGGGATCGACTCGTTCCCACCGGTCCATCCAGCGGCGCGTCGTGCGATAGACCCAGCCGGCGACAACCCAGCCGGCGATGATCAGCAACGCGGCGCCGAGAGCATCCATGGTGAATCCGGAAATGCTTTCGATCACCTCGCCTGCGAACGTGATGGCGTCATCGTTCATTCTTTCGGTCCTCACCCCTGCCAATGAATGGCCCGTTCTCGCCCGGACCAGTGCAAGTTTTCGTTTGCGGTCAGCCCCTTGCCCGCATCAGTCGGGCCTTGTCCCGCTTCCAGTCACGATCCTTCACGGCGGCGCGCTTGTCCACCTTCTGCATGCCCCGGGCCAGTGCGAGGTCGACCTTCGCCAGTCCGCGCCGGTTGAAGTAGACGGACAGCGGCACCAGGGTCATGCCTTCGCGGCGGACCGCGCCGATCAGCCGGCCAATTTCGCGCCGATGTAGCAATAGCTTGCGGGGCCGGCGCGGTTCGTGACCGAAATGCCGGCCGGACTCGTATTCGGGAATGTGAGCGTTGAATAGGAACAGCTCTCCGCCCTTCTCGCCGGCATAGGCCTCGCTGATCGACGCGTGTCCTTGGCGCAGGGACTTGACCTCGGTGCCGACGAGCGCCAGACCGGCCTCGAACCGTTCCTCGATGTGGTAGTCGTGCCGGGCTCGGCGGTTCTGCGCGGCGATTCGGCTGCCTTCGAGGGGTTTCTTTTTCTTGTTCTTGCCCGCCATCGGGCGGTTCCGCGTTTCCCGCCGTCAGTTCAGCAGCCCGGCCGAGGTCATCGCCTGCCGGACGATGCCTTTGCTCGCGTCCGAGATCTCCGCGAGCGGCAAACGCACCTCCGCCGTGCACTTGCCGAGTAGGCTGAGCGCGTACTTCACCGGGCAAGGATTGCTTTCGCAGAACAGCGCGCCGTGCAGCGGCATCAGCCGATCCTGCAGCTCCAGCGCCGTCGCCAGGTCACGGTCGCGCCACGCCCGCTGCATGTCAGCGCACAGCCGCGGCGCGGCGTTGGCGGTGACCGAAATGCAGCCGAGCCCACCGCCGGCCATGAACGGCAGCGCCGTACCGTCCTCGCCCGACAGCAGGCAGAAATCGCCGCCAATCGCGAGGCGGGTCCGCATCGGCCGGGTCAGATCCTGGGTCGCGTCCTTGACTCCGGCGATATTCGGAAGCTCAGCCAGCCGGGCCATGGTCTCGACCGACATGTCGATCACAGATCGCGGCGGGATGTTGTAAATAATGATAGGTATATCAACAGCGTCCTGGATCGTCTTGAAGTGCTGGTAGAGACCTTCCTGGGTCGGCTTGTTGTAGTAGGGCGTGACCACCAGGGCAGCGTTGGCGCCGGCCGCCTTGGCGTGCCGGGTCAGGTCGACGGCTTCCGCCGTGGCGTTCGATCCGGTCCCGGCGATCACCGGAACCCGTCCCGCGGCGCTGTCGATACAGACCTCGACCACGTGTTTGTGCTCGTCGTGGCTCAGCGTCGGCGCCTCTCCGGTGGTGCCGCACGGAACCAAGCCGTCGGTTCCCTCGGCGATATGCCATTCGATCAGCTCGCGGTAGGCGGCTTCGTCGAAAGCCCCACCCCGGAACGGTGTGACAAGGGCGACGATGGAGCCCTGAAACATCTCTCCCAACTCCTCAACGTATCGGTTCGGATGTGCGGCGACCATAGCGGCCTCACGCAGCGTTTGCAAAGCTGTCGGTCCGCCACCATGTGATGGTGCGCACTTGCTGTCCGTGCACCGAGCACGTAGACTCCCCGGCGGCGAGGCGGCCGGTGCCGCCACGGCGGGGGCCGACCAACAGGTTTGTCACGAGGGAGACAGGACTGTTGCTGGGATGCGTGGCTCTCGCCGCGTGCATCGTCGTTGGATGCACAGCCATTGCGACGACGCAGACCGCGTCGGCTGTCTCTCTTTCCGAAACGGATATTCGCAATGGCCGGGCGGCGTTCGCGTCGGCGGATCGCGGCAACTGGAAGAACGCCCGCAGTCTTGTCGGACGCGTTTCCGATCCGCTAGCGCGGACGGTACTGCAATGGATCGATATTACGCGAACCGGCTCCCGCGTTCCGTTTGCCGATGTCACCACGTTCATCGACAACAACCCGGATTGGCCCAGCCGGCGGCTGCTGCGCCGACGCGCAGAAGAGGCCATGGGAAGCGATTTGGCCGCCGCCGACATCCTGGAGTGGTTCAACGAACACGAACCGGTGAGCACGAGCGGTCGGATCCGATGGGCCCAGGCCCTTTTGGCCGCTGGCGGCCCCGGCGAAGGCCGCGCGGCCATTCGCGATACCTGGGTCAACGGCGATTTCACGCGCGCAGAGGAGAAACGCTTCTACCGTGCGCACCGTAAACTGCTGACCCATGGCGATCACGTCCGTCGGCTCGACCGGTTGCAATGGGAAGGGCGCCACGGACCGGCGCGGCGGATGCTGTGGAAGGTCAACGCCGATTACCGGGCGCTCGGCGAGGCCCGATTGCTGCTGCGCCGGCGCGAAGGCAACGTGGACCGGGCCGTCGCCAAGGTCCCCGAAGCGCTCAAGTCGGACCCGGGTCTTGTCTACGAGCGCCTGCGCTGGCGCCGGCGCAAGGGACTGGAAACGTCCGCCCGGGAATGGCTCGAGGCGCATCCGCTCGACCTGTTGCGCCCGGAGCTGTGGTGGCGGGAGCGGGCCGCCCTTGCTCGTCAGGCTTTGGACGACGGTCACGTCTCCGAGGCCTACCGCATCGTCACCGGCCATGCCGTCGACGACGGCGTCGCCTTCGCCGAAGCGAGCTGGCTGGCCGGCTGGATCTCGCTGCGCTATCTGCGCGAACCGAAAACCGGCCTCGATCATTTCTCGGCCATGTACAACAAGGTCAACTTCCCGATCAGCCGCGCCCGCGCCGCGTATTGGGCGGGCCGCGCCGCCGAAGCGTTGACCCGGCCCGAGGTCGCCGATCACTGGTATCGCACCGCGGCGAACCATCCGACGACGTACTACGGCCAGCTCGCCGCCGCCCGTGTCAACGGACCGACCAACCTGCATCTCCCGCAGATTCCCGAACCGACCGAGGATGAGGCGCGAGCCTTCGAGAATAACGACAGGACCCGGGTTGCGCGGATGCTGCACGCTTTCGGCCAGAAGAAGCGGCTCGATGCGTTCGTCCTCCGGCTCACGGAACTTGGCGAAACGCCCGCCTGGAAAGCAATGAGCGCCGCCCTGGCGCGCTCTCTCGGCCGGCCGGATCTGGCCGTGACCGTGGCCAAGAGGAGCGCCCGCGGCGGCCACACGTTCGTCCGCGAGGGATATCCCGTCGTGCCGTTGCCGACGGTCGAAGCTCGGCTGCCGAGGCCGGTGGAGGACCCGCTCTTGCTGGCGATGATCCGCCAGGAAAGCGCTTTTCAGGTGGATGCGAAGAGCTCGGCGGGAGCCCGAGGATTGATGCAGGTGATGCCGGCCACGGCACGTAGGATCGTCAAGCGCCTGAAGCTTCCCTTCTCGTCACGCCGGCTCAACGGCGATCGGGACTACAACATCCGCGTCGGGCGCGGGTATCTCGCCGGACTGCTCGATGCGTTTGACGGCTCCTACGTCCTCGCCCTCACCGCGTACAACGCCGGGCCCGCCCGCGTGCGGGCGTGGATTCGCGCCAACGGAGATCCGCGTGAGGGCGACGTGGACGTAATCGACTGGATCGAACAGATCCCATTTGCCGAAACCCGCAACTACGTTCAGCGGACGTTGGAAAGCCTTCAGGTCTATCGTGGCCGGCTCGCAGAGACCGAGATCGCAACGACGATCGAAACCGACCTGACGCGCTGAGCGCCATGGCCGGACCGCGAGACGACCCGCACTTGACGCCCAGCCGGCTCGCGTCGCATACATTGCCGCCAAACGCTTACCCGCCACCGAGTCTCCCGGACCGACACCAGCCATGACCGAAGCGAAAAAGATCTCGCCCATCGGCGCCTGCGTCTTCGACGCGTACGGCACCCTGTTCGACGTTGCCGCCGCGGCAGCCCGATGCAGCGACACTCTTGGCGACAAGGCAGCGCCGCTCGCCGCACTGTGGCGGACCAAGCAGCTGGAATACACGTGGCAACGGAGCCTTCGGGGCGATTTCGTCGATTTCTGGCATGTCACCGGTCAGGGGCTGGACTATGCGATGGCGTCGCTCGGGATCGACGACAACGCGTTGCGGACCAGGCTGATGGAGCTCTATCTCGTCCTCGACGCCTATCCGGAGGTCAAGGATGTCCTGAAGCAACTGAAGGACGGCGGGTTTCGCACCGCCATTCTGTCCAACGGTCCGCAAACCATGCTGGTCGCGGCGGTCCGCAATGCCGGTCTGGAGGACCTGCTCGACGACGTCATCACGGTGGACCCGCTCGAAATCTATAAGCCCCATCCCAGCGTCTACCAGCTCGCCGTTGACCGCCTGCGCGTGCCGGCCGAGGAAATCTGCTTCATGTCGTCCAACGCCTGGGACGTATCCGGTGCGGCGTTCTTCGGTTTCCGGGTAGTGTGGATCAACCGCTTCGGCCAGCAGCCGGAAAGCACGCCCGGTCGGGCCGAGCACGAAATCGCCACCCTCTCCGACCTGCCTCCCCTGCTGGTGCAATGACGGACTCGGCGGTGAGCGAACCGGAAACCGGCTATCGCGAGTGTTTCTACTCGGCTCAGGATGGCCTGCGACTTTACTTCCGCGACTACGGCAACCCGACCTCTCCACAGACGCCGGTGTTGTGCCTGGGCGGACTGACCCGGAACTCCAAGGACTTCGATACGCTGGCGGAAAGGCTGTCAGCGGATGGCCGGCGGATCCTGTGCCCCGACTATCGCGGCCGCGGACGGTCCATGACCGCGACCCTCAGCACTATCACCCGCGCACCTATGTCGACGACATCCGCCATCTGCTGGTCGCGACCAACGTCCATCGGGTCTGCGTGATCGGCACGTCGATGGGCGGTCTGCTGGCTATGGTCCTCGCCGTGGCGATGCCGACAGTTGTCGCTGGCGCTGTGCTTAACGACGTCGGTCCGACGATCAACTACCGCGCGCTGGACGCCATTCTCGACCGGTTGCGGGACGACCCGCCCATGCGGGATTGGGAGACGGCAGCCGCCCGGTTGCGAGAACAGATGCCCGGCTTCCCCAGCCGTACCGACGACGACTGGATGACCACGGCCCGCCGCACCTATCGCCAATGCGAGGACGGCCTACTGCGCTACGACTGGGATCCAATGCTTCTTCGGCCCCTACAAAGCGACCGTGGCGAGGGAGTCGATCTCTGGCCCATGTTCCGGGCACTCGGTCGGGTGCCCGTGGCCGCGCTGCGTGGTGGCAACTCCGACCTGCTGACGTCGGACACGCTGGAGAGGATGGCCGAGGAGATGCCGGCCATGCTCACCGCCACCGTACCGGATACTGGGCATGCGCCCGAGCTTGGCGAGCCTGAGTCGACCGCCGCCATCGATGACCTCCTCGCCCGCGTCTGTGTCCATTACCGTCGCGGACATCAAGGCCGCGGCCAAGCGCCTGCGGGGCGTCGCCGTGCGCACGCCACTGCTAGCCGCCGAGGCCATCGACCGCGAAACCGGCGGACGGGTTCTCGTCAAGGCGGAGATGCTCCAAAGGACCGGGTCGTTCAAGCTGCGCGGTGCCTACAACCGGGTTGCCGCGTTAGACCCATCGTTGCGGAGCCGCGGCGTCGTCGCCTATTCCTCCGGCAATCACGCCCAGGGAGTCGCCGCGGCTGCAGGTATGCTCGGCGTTCCGGCGACGATCGTCATGCCGTCCGACGCGCCGGCGGCGAAGCTCGACGGCACCCGCGCGCTGGGCGCCGAGGTGATCCTTTATGACCGTGACACCGGAGATCGCGAAGCGATCGCCTCGGAGGTCGCGAGCGACCGCCGCGCTACACTGATACCGCCCTTCGACGATCCTCATGTGATCGCCGGTCAAGGTACCGTTGGACTGGAGATCGCCGATCAGGCTGATGACCTCGGCATCAAGCTGGACGCGGTTCTTGTGCCGTGCAGTGGCGGCGGCCTGTCAGCCGGCACCGCCACGGTGCTGTCGAAGCGCTTCCCGGAGGCGGAGGTCTACGCCGTCGAACCGGAGGGCTTCGACGATACGGCCCGATCCCTGGCGGCAGGCACCGTCGTCGGCAATGCGCCCGGACGGACGTCCATCTGCGACGGGCTCCTGTTGCCGGTCCCCGGCACCCTCACACTGCCGATCAACCGGGTCCTGCTGGCCGGCGGTCTCGTGGTCGATGACGATGCGGCCGCGCAAGCGATGGCCGTCGCCCTCCGGCATCTGAAGGTCGTCGCCGAACCCAGCGGTGCTGTGGCGCTGGCAGCAGCGCTCTCGGGGCAATTCGATTGCCGCGGCAAGACCGTATGCGTGATCTGCTCAGGCGGCAACGTCGACGGCCGGACGTTTGTCGACCTCGTCCGCCCCTACATCTGAAGCACTGGACTTGAGAGCGTTCTAGGCGCCGATGGTCGCGGCATTGCGCCCCGAGGCTACGTCGGTCTGCGGCGGTGCACCGGCGGCCGACACGTCCGCGGAGGCGGTTTCCTCGGCGCCATCCTTGACGACCAGATTGAGGCGCCCCTCCGCGCCATCCTTCCGGTCGGCAATCCGGCGGCAATGACCCTCGAAAAACGCACCCTGCTCGATGGACAGCATCTCGTGAAGAATGTCGCCACTCACCTTCGCCGACCGTGCGAGGCTGACCGAGCGAGCATTGATCTGCCCATCCACGGTTCCGTGAACGCAGACGGAATCGGCGAACACCTCACCCCGGACGACGCCCGCTTCACCGACAAGGACGGACTTGGCCTTGACATCACCCTGGACGGTGCCGTCGATGTGAACCTCACCCTCGCTGACGAGATCGCCGGAAATCATCAAGTCGGTACTGATGATCGACGGTGCGGCTGGCTTGGCAGTCGTGGCGACCGGGCCGTCCTTGTCTTGAGAGCCGCTATTCCTGGAAAACATGGCGTCCCGCCCTGATGAAGTGGATGGGGTTCCTGGACTTGCCCGCGAACACGACCTCGTAGTGCAGATGCGTCCCCGTGCTGCGCCCGCTGTTGCCCAGCAAACCGATCTTATCACGGAAATTGACCGCCTGCCCCCTCTTAACGAAGATCTTGCGCATGTGGCCATACCGCGTCTTCAGGCCGGCGCCATGGTCGATCTCGACAAAGCGGCCGTAGCGCCCCTTCCATCCTGCCTGGGTTACCGTTCCGGCGGCCGTCGCAAGGACCGGCGACTTGGCCCGGGCGCCGAGATCGAGACCATAATGCATCGCCCATTTGCGGGTGATGGGGTCTCGGCGCTTTCCGTACGAACTGGTGATGTAGTAGGAGTCCAGCGGTGCCGCCAGCGGCATCTGTTCCAGGACCGCGCGAAGGTTTTGCCAATGGGTGAGCCGGCCCTCAAGAGCGGCGAGATCGGCGGCCAGTTCGCTTTGCGTATCGGCCGCGCCGGCGGGCACGAAGGGACCGCCCTGCCCCGACGTCGGTTTACCGGCCGCCGCGAACAACGCCTCCTTCTCGAGGCCTGTCTTCTCGATGACGCCCTCGGCCGACGCGATCAGGCCATCGGCGTGGTCGCTCAGGCGCTCGACCGCCTGCCGTTCGCGGTCCCGCAACTCGACCATTTCCGCATTGAGCTCGCCGACCCGCCGGGTCAGCCGCCGAGATTCGATGACCGCGGCGTTGCGTTCGGACAGCGCCGTCTGCAAGTCGGCTTGGGCCGAATTGAGATCGCCGCGCAGGGAATAGTTTCGCGTCACCGCCTGATGCAGACCGTCTTCAAGTTCGGCGAGCTGCCGCTTCAGTTCTTCGCGGGCGGCATCGAGGTCGCTCCGTTCCTGCTGCGAGCTTTCCAATTCGGTGCGGACGGACTTCAGATTCTGCCGCAGGGCGGCGTTCTGCTCGACGAGGCCGAGCATCATGCCGTGGTTGGCCTCCAGGTCGCGGGTGATGGCCGCGAGCTTCCGCTGGTACTCGCCGACCTCGCTCAGCAGGCCCCGGTAGGCCGTTCGGACGCCGGCGATCTCTTTGTCCTTTGCCGCGACGACATGGTCGTGAAGAACGTAGCTGACCGATGCATACCCGGCCCAGGCGCCGGCCGCGGCGAGCACCAATGCCATCGCCCACTGCGTGCGCTTGCTGAGCCGCACAACGGAAATGCGCGCGCCCGTGCGCACGAGAATTTGCCGTTCGGGGAATCGGCGGCCCAGCCATCGGCCGCCACGATCGAACCACGTCCCCCGCGGACCAGAGTCCACCATCCCTGCCTTGCCCCTCGACGCCCCTCTTGTCTTCGCCGTGGACCGGTTCGCATCCGGCTTGTGGCGCGACCGTATCCATTCGCCGCGAGGGGCGCAACCCCCGAGTACCGCGCGGTTTTGGAGCGGCAGGGAAGCTTACGGCGCCAAATTGTCGGGTGGCACACCGCCGTTTCGAGTCGCCGACGACTCGTGAATCTGGGCACACGGCGGCAATTGGGGCCCATGGCGATATGACCAATCCGATTGGAAGAGGCACGCGCCCGCCCCTGTCGGACCCGGCCATCCTGCTGGCGACGTGGTTCGGAATCGGCTATCTGCCGGGGGCTCCGGGAACCTGGGCTTCGCTGGCAGCACTGCCCATTGCGTGGCTGGTCGCCGGCTGGGCCGGATGGCCCGGACTGGCCATCGCGGCAGCGCTGGCAACGGCCGTCGGCATCTGGTGCTCCGGGGTCTACGCCGCGCGGAGCGGTGTTGAGGATCCGGGCGCCGTGGTGATCGACGAAGTTGCCGGTCAGTGGGTGGTGCTGCTCGCGGTGCCTCCCGATCCGCTTTTCTACGTCATCGGCTTCGCGGTGTTCCGGTTCTTCGATATCGTCAAGCCGTGGCCCGTTTCCTGGGCCGATCGGTCCGTTGGCGGCGGTCTCGGGATCATGCTCGACGATATTCTTGCCGGGGCCTATGGCCTGGCTGTGATGCTCGCGGTGATGTACGGCTTGGGGAGCGCCTCGTAGCGATGAATGACCGCCGTGCCGCCTTGGCCACCGAAATTTTGGATCGCTGCCGGATGCAAGGCCTGAGACTGGCAACGGCCGAGTCCTGCACTGGCGGCCTCATCGCTGCTGCCCTCACCGATATTGCCGGATCGTCGGACGTGTTCGACCGGGGATTCGTCACCTACGCCGATGACGCCAAAATCCAGATCCTTGGTGTTTCCGAAGCACTGATCGCCAGGCACGGTGCGGTCAGCGAACCGGTGGCGCGGGCGATGGCCGAGGGTGCCCTCGGCGCCGCTGGGGCAGACGTGACCATTGCCGTCACCGGCATCGCCGGACCCGGCGGCGGGACCGCGGCCAAGCCCGTCGGTCTCGTTCACTTTGCTGCCGCCCGCGCCGGCGGCGCGACCCTTCACGAACGCCGTGAACTCGATGGCGACCGCACGGCGGTGCGAACCGCGGCTGTCGAGGCGGCGCTGACCCTTCTCCTTTCGGCGATCGGATGACCAACCGGAGCGCGGGAATTTGCCGCCCCGGACTCGCCCGGTAGAATACGCACATGATCGAAGGCCGCCGTTCGCGGATCGCCCATCGCCTCGCCGGGGTCCTCATCGTCCTGGCCGTGCTGTCCGCGCCGCAGTTCGGCACCGCACTCCGAGCAGCGACGACGACCGAGGTCGGCAGGACCTACGAAGACGGGCTTCGCAGCCTAGAAGCTGGCGACATCAATGCCGCGATTACCCACCTCAAGAACGCGTTGAGGATTGACCCGAACCACGTGCCGTCCCGGCTGCTGATCGGCCGGGCATACGTCAGTGCTGGCGATGGTGCGTCCGCCGAGGATTCCCTTGAACGGGCTCGCGAACTCGGGGCCAGCGACGAGCAGTCCCTGATCCCGCTCGCGCATGCATACCTGCTGCAGCTGAAATACGACGTCCTCCTTGAAACCGTTTTGAGCGGCAAGGGGGTGCCGGAACTGGAAGGTCAAATTCTGGTGGTGCGCCGATTGGCCTATCTCGGCCTGCGGCGGCTGGCCGAAGCCGAACGCACCTTCAACGACGCGACGGAGCTGCTGCCTGATTCCCCAGATCCCCTCGTCGGTTTAGCGCGTCTCGCCCTCGAACGGGGACTTAATCGAAGATGCCGACGGTTTTTCCGATGACGCCCTGGCACTGGTTCCGGCGGATGCGGAAGCCCTGCACATGAAAGGTGAGGTCGATCAGGCTCGCGGCGACTTGGAGAATGCGCTGACGTTCTACGACCGAGCCATCGCGAGCAACGCTCGTCTGGTACCGGCCCGCCGGGCGCGGATTCGCGTGCTACTCAAACTGGGGCGCTTGGAGGACGCCAAAACCGCAGTCGGAGAACTTCGCAAAACGTCTCCGTTCGATCCCGAAATGGCCTACCTCCAATCGCGAATCCTGCGCCAACTCGGAGATGAGTCCGGCGCGTCGGTCGCCTTGAACAATGCCGCGTTCATCCTGTCGAACTACGACGAAACCGATTACGCCGCCGACCCAAAAAACCTGTACCTTGCGGCCAGTGTCAATTTCCTGCTGGGGCATCACGAGTCTGCCGAACCGTTCCCGCGCGAGTATTTCAGTCTTCGGCCCGACGATCCGGATGGACGCCGGCTATTGGCCGAGCTGTTTGTCGCCAAGGGCCGCGGGGCCGAAGCGGCGCAGCTATTGAAGCCACTGCGCCGCAAGAATCCCGACGATCCCGATCTCATCGCCTTGGTCGGTCAGGCGGCAACCATCGAGGGACGCCACGACGTGGCGATTCCGCTTTTGGAACGCGCCCTGGAACTGGCTCCGGATGACGTCTCGATCCTCGGCCGGCTTGGATATCGCCGCGTCGCCGCTGGTGATATCGAGCCGGGTTTGAGCGACCTTGAAGAGGTTATGGCTCGAGACCCCCTCGAGACGGACCTCGGCCATTCCCTCGCCAAGCTGCTTCTCGATCGAAAGGAGTTCGCCCGCGCCACGGAAGTCGCTTACAAGCTCATCGACCGTGCGCCGAATAACCCTGTGTTCCATAATCTCGTAGGAGCCGCGGCGCTGGGTCTCGAAGATGCCGATGCCGCGCGTGCCGGGTTCGAGGCGGCCCTCGCCGTTGATCCGACCCACATGCCGGCGATGATCAACTTGGCCCGCCTCGACATTCGGCTCGGCAACGCGGAGACGGCGCGAAACCGCCTTGTTGCGATCCACGAGTCCAATCCCGGCCAAATCGAGCCGATGCTCGAGCTGGCCCGACTGGCCGAGGAGGAACGGCGTTTCGACGACGCCATCCGTTGGTTGGAGAAAGCCGTTCAGACAGACTCCTCGCGCGTGGCCCTGCGGGTCCGCTTGATCGAGTTCTACGTCCGCAACGGCTATACCGAGGATGCCGTTGCCGTTGCCCATACGATCGAACTGTCGGACGACTCGCCTTTGGAGGTCATCGAATCGGTCGGCAACGCCGAGCTGGCGGCCGGCAACCGCCGACGAGCGGCAGCAGCCTTTCGACGGGCAGCGGCGCAAGCCGGCGCCTCACCGCGCCTGCTTGTCCGGGCGGGGCGCAATCAGCTTGCGGCGGGAGACGATAACGGGGCGGAGCGGACGCTCGGCGAAGCGCTCAGGCTCGATCCCGAACGATTGGACGCCCACGCACTTCTCGCCGGCCTGGATGCCCGGCGTGGCCGCACTGCGGTGGCGATGCGCCGGATCGCCCTCATTCGCAAAAACGATCCCGACTCACCGACGTCCGATCGCCTCGAGGGCGACATGATGATGGCCAACCGGCTGTACGCCGCTGCTTCCCTGGCCTACGAGGCGGGTTTCCGCAAGGAGCCGAGTTCGGACCTCCTTGTTCGGCTGTTCGAGGCCCAGCAGTTGGCGACCCCCGACAACCTCCCGGTCGACCGCCTGGAGGCGTGGATTGCCGACAATCCCGAAGATTTCGACGTCGTCCGGGTGCTTGGAAGCGCCTATATCGAGCTCGGACGCCTCGACGAGGCCCTCGCCCTACACGAACGGCTGATCAGTGCCGGCCGAGTCGACGCCGAAATCCTGAACAACCTGGCCTCACTCTATGGCGAAATGCGCGACCCGCGCGCCTTGCGCTACGCCGAAATGGCTTACGAGCTGGCGCCCGGTTCCGCCGACGTGCTCGACACCTACGGCTGGCAACTTGTGCAAAACGGGGAGCCCGAGCGCGGACTGGCTATCCTGCGCGACGCGAGCGCCCGAAGCGCGGGCAGCGCCGAAATCAATTACCACATCGCCTATGGGCTGCATGCCCTCGGCCGCACGGAAGAAGCGCGCGCCGCGCTGGAAGATCTGTTCGACAATGCCGGGCCGGAGCCCATTCCCGCCGGCGCCCGCGAACTGCTCCAAGAGATATCCTCCAGCAACAACTGAACCGGCCGGACACCGGTCGCCTCATCCTTCGTTGGCGCTTGGAGCTGTGGCCGAGATTTCCGGTTCCGGATCGTAGAGTGCCTTGGCGCGCTTTTCGAACGCGCTGACCATGCGCTGAACGGCCTCGTTGAACAGCTTGGCGACGGCTTTCTGCAGCAACCGCGAGCGGAACTCGAAATCGACGTAGAAGTCGATCAGGCAGCCGTCGTCGCCGTCCGGCTCGAAGACCCAGTGATTGTTGAGGTACTTGAATGGTCCCTTCGAATAGCTGACGTCGATCCGGTCCGGTCGGCCGAGGCGTACGTTGGAGGTGAACCGCTCGCGAAAGGCCTTGTAGCCGATCACCATGTCGGCGGTGAATGCGTCCGGGCTCTCGCGCCGCCGGATTCGCGTCGCCGTGCACCAGGGCAGGAATTCGGGGTAGCTCTCGACGTCGGCAACCAGTGCGAACATCTGGTCAGGACGGTAAGGAAGGGCCCGCTTCTCGGCGTGAGTCGGCATCAGTCTCCAGCCGCTCAGCTCCGCGCCAACGATGCTCGGCGGGCGGCGCGCAGGGTCTCGAAGTCCCTGTCGGCGTGATATGACGACCGGGTCAGCGGCGACGACGCCACCAAGAGAAAGCCCTTGGCCTCACCGATCCGCTTGTACTCGTCGAACTCTTCGGGCGTAACGAACCGGTCGATGGCGGCATGGCGCGGGGTAGGCTGCAGGTATTGGCCGATGGTGAGGAAATCGACCTGCGCCGACCGCAGGTCGTCCATCACCTGCAGCACGTCCTCGCGCGCCTCGCCGAGGCCGACCATGATCCCCGATTTGGTGAACAGCTCGGGCTCCAGGTCCTTGGCGCGGTCGAGCAGCCGAAGCGACTCGTAGTAGCGCGCTCCCGGGCGGATTGACGGATAGAGATGTGGAACCGTCTCGAGATTGTGGTTGAACACGTCGGGCCGGGCCGCGGCGACCGCTTCGATGGCGCCCTCTTTGTGGCGGAAGTCAGGAGTGAGCACCTCGATGGTCGTTTCCGGTGCCGCCTCGCGGACGCGCTCGATGCAGCGGACGAACTGCCCGGCACCCCCATCGTCCAGGTCGTCACGGTCGACCGAGGTGACGACCACATGCCTGAGCCCCATGGTCGCCACCGTGACCGCCAGGTTCTCCGGTTCCAGCGGATCGACGGCACCCGGCTTGCCGGTGGCGACGTTGCAGAAGGCGCAGGCGCGGGTGCAGATGTCGCCGAGGATCATCACCGTCGCATGCTTGCGCGACCAGCACTCACCGATGTTGGGGCACGCCGCTTCTTCGCACACCGTGTGCAGGTTGTGCTCGCGCATCAGGTTGCGGGTGTCGGCATAGCCCTTAGAGGTCGGCGCCTTCACCCGGATCCACGCCGGCTTGCGGGGCGACGGGTTGAGTGGACGGTTGGCTTTTTCTGGATGGCGGAGGGTCTGCACCTTGCTCATGGATTCGATATGGCTGGAGTTCCGCGGGCGGTCAAGGATACCCGAGATCGGCACGCGCCGGTATGGGCACGTCGTAGCGCACCCATTTCGTCACCGGCGTAATCGCGTCGTAGAGCACCCGGGCGCGGTCGTTGTCGGCATGGGTCATCCAGTAGACGCGCAGCCAGCCGGCTTCCCGGCCCCGCGCGACCAGCGCTTCGATTAGCGCCCGTGCGGCACCCTGCTTCCGCGCCTCCGGGGCGACGAACAGGTCCTCCAGGTAGCACACGGGCCGCGTCGACCAGGTGTTAAGGTGCAGTACCGCGTTGGCGAAGCCGATCACCGCGTCGCCGGTACAGGCGACGTATCCGAGCACCGGCTGGCCGGCGTCGAGGATGCGTGCCCACGTCGACGCTGTTACCGCGTCCGAGACTTCGGCGTCGTAGAACTCGCAGTAGCCGCGCCACAGGGTTCGCCACGCCAAGGCATCGGCCGCCTCCGTGGGCCGGATCGTAATTGCCATCGCCGTTATCCTCAGAAGTGGACGGCGCGCCCGTAGGCGTCGAGCACCGACTCGTGCATCATCTCGCTCAGCGTCGGGTGCGGGAACACGGTGTGCATGAGCTCGGCCTCGGTGGTCTCCAACGTCTTGGCGATGCCGTAGCCCTGGATCAGCTCGGTGACCTCGGCGCCGACCATGTGCGCCCCCAACAGCTCGCCGGTCTTGGCGTCGAACACGGTCTTGATCATCCCCTCTGGCTCGCCCAAGGCAATCGCCTTGCCGTTGCCGATGAACGGGAAGCGGCCGACCTTGACGTCGTGGCCCTTCTCCTTGGCCGCGGCCTCGGTGAGGCCGACGCTCGCCACCTGCGGGCGGCAGTAGGTGCAGCCGGGGATGCGGCTGGTGTCCAGCGGGTGCACGTGGGGAAGGCCGGCGATCTTCTCGACGCAGATGATGCCCTCGTGGCTGGCCTTGTGGGCGAGCCACGGTGGGCCGGTCAGGTCGCCGATGGCGTAGACGCCGGGCTCGCCGGTGCGGCACCACTCGTCAATGACCACGTGGGTCTTGTCGACCTTGATTTTGGTGCCCTCGATACCGCAGTTCTCGACGTTGCCGACGATGCCGACGGAGAGGATCACCCGGTCGACCGTCAGGTCCCAGGTCTTGCCGCCGCCCTCGATGGTCGCGGTAACGTTGTTGGCGCCCTTCTTCAGCGATTTGACCGTCGCCGAGGTGTGAATCTTCATGCCCTGCTTCTCGAACGCTTTCTGAGCGAAGGCCGAGATCTCCGCGTCCTCGACCGGCAGCACCCGGTCGAGCACCTCGACCACGGTCACGTCGGCACCAAGCGTGCGGTAGAAGCTGGCGAACTCGATGCCGATGGCGCCGGAGCCGACGACCAGCAAGGACTTCGGCATCACGTCGGGGACCATCGCCTCCATGTAGGTCCAGATCTGCTTGCCGTCCGGCTCCAGTCCCGGCAGCGCCCGCGCCCGCGCACCGGTGGCGAGGATGATGTGCTTGGCGGTGAGGTCGGCGACCGCCTTGCCGTCCTTCTCGACGTGGACCTTGCCGGTGCCGTTCAGGCGCCCGTTGCCGTCGAACACCGTCACCTTGTTCTTCTTCAGGAGATGCCCAACGCCGCCGTTGAGCTGGCTGGCCACCGCGCGCGAGCGTTCGATCACCTTGCCGATGTCGAAACTGATGTCCTTGGCGCTCAGACCGAACGCCTCGGCGTGCTTCATGTTCTCGTAGATCTCGGCGGTGCGCAGGAGCGCCTTGGTCGGGATGCAGCCCCAGTTGAGGCAGACGCCGCCCAGGTGCTGGCGCTCGACCACCGCGGTCTTCATGCCCAGCTGCGCGGCACGGATCGCCGCCACATAGCCGCCCGGCCCGGTGCCGATGACGATCAGGTCGAAGGAGGTCTCCGCCATCACTCAGATCCTTTCGAGGTTGCGGACCGTGAGGTCGCTTTCGGCGTCGCCGGTGTTGACCACGCCCTTTCGTTCAAGGAGCAGGATTTCGCATTCCGCGTCCGCCGACGGCCGGTGCTCGACGCCCTTCGGCACGACAATCATCTCGCCCGGACCGACGGTGACCGTGCGGTCGCGGAACGCGATGGTCAATGTTCCTTTGACGACGAGGAACAGTTCGTCCTCGTCGTCGTGTTTGTGCCAGACAAACTCGCCCTCGGCCTTGACCAGCTTGACCTCGTAGTCGTCGACGGTGCCGACCACCCGCGGCGACCAGTGATCGCCGAACAGCGCGAACTTTTCGGCCAGGTTGACCACGTCCATCATCGTCCCACCAATGCCATCTCCGGGCATCTCCCGAGCGCGCCGCGTCCAGTCAGGTCACATACCATGCTTTCGCGGGTCAAATTCCTCAAGCCACCGGACGCATCGCAGCGCTTGTTCCGGTTTTGCCTGCGCCAACGGCTTCCAATTCAGTTGGCCAATCGGCACGGGCAAAACCCCTTCCGGGGCGTAGAATTCCGTCACGATACCGTCAAACGTCTCAGGCCAGAGCTTGCTAGGAACAAGAATAAAACTCGCATAGAAATTCAGCATGAAGATGTGGACACCAAGATCTAAATTCCATGAACCGTTTTCTTTGTGAAATTTTATTGCGAACAACTTATCGTGACGCGGGTTCTCCGGATTTTGACCATAAATCCTTCCGTTTTTTCCGTAGAAGTATGCAGTGTCGTCTTCAAGGAGCAGTTTGAGTGGGGTATCGGTGCGCGGTCGCTCTGGAAGCCTCGAATTCTCCAAGCGATGGCCTCGCGAGGTGAGGAAGGAAAGCCAATCGGACCGATACAAGTCGGAAAACGCCTCCTCAGGCGTCATCGCCTGCAGATCGTCAGCACTGTGCCTCGAGCGCAAAAAGAGGATCACGAGCCGATCCCACAACCCCAGGCAAAGCTCGTCCACCGAGAGGCCATCATTTCCGCCCAGCTTCGGCTTAAACCTCAGGTGCTCCTCGTCGAGGTAGAGCGCCGCGTCGATGAGCAACTGGTAGTATTCAAGCGACTCGCGGCTCAGCATATCCGCCAATCGTTCGTAGCGTTCGTCCCGAGCTGCGTGCACGTATCGTTCGGCGGCCGCCTGTGCAGTTTTGCTTCCGCCCGCCGCGACAGGCGCCACAAACGCCCACACTGCAACAGCGCCGGCTACTGTCAGCCAAAACGCGAGCGTCCGAAGCTTCATTGCTCGCGCCGGCGCCCTACAGCAGCATGGTCAGCGGCTCTTCGATGAGCCGCTTGAAGACGGCGAGGAACTCCGCGCCGATGGCGCCGTCGACGGTGCGGTGGTCGGTGCTCAGCGTGCAGGTCATCATCGTCGCCACGGCAAGCGCGCTGTCCTTGACCACCGGCCGTTTCTCGGCGGCGCCGACGGCCATCAGGCACGACTGCGGCGGGTTGATGATCGCCGAGAACGTCGGGATGCCGTACATGCCGAGGTTCGAGATGGTGAAGCCGCCACCCTGGTACTCTTCGGGCATCAGCTTGCCGTCGCGGGCCTTGCCGGCCAATTCCTTGACCTCATTGGAGAGGGCGGCGAGGCCCTTGTTGTCGGCATTGCGCACCACCGGGGTGATCAGCCGGTTGGGCGTCGCCACGGCGACGCAGACGTCGACGTCCGCGTACTGGCGGACGGCGTCCTCGGTCCAGGTGACGTTCACCCCCGGGTACGCCCGCATGGCCAGCGCCACGGCGCGGACGACGAAGTCGTTGACCGACAGCTTGTAGGCGCCCTCGCCTTCCGGAGACTTGGCGTTCAACTGCTGGCGCAGGTCCATCAGTGCGTCGATGTCGCAGTCGATGCTGAGGTAGAAGTGCGGAATCTCCCGCTTCGACGCCGACAGCCGCTCGGCAATGACCTTGCGCATGGTGGTGTTGGGGATCTCGGTGTAGGCCCCGGCCGGTGCGGGCATTGGCGCCGCCGCCGGGGCGGCCGCCGCCTCGGGAGCGGGCGCGGCTGCCTTGCCGACGCCGGTGGCGATGGCGGTCTCGACGTCGGCCTTGACGATGCGGCGGTGCGGACCCGAACCGGAAATCTGGGTCAGATCGAGACCGGCATCGGCGGCGATCCGCCGCGCCAGCGGACTGGCGAACACCCTCCCGCCCGACGGCGCCGCCGGTGCTGGCGGCGCAGGGGCCGTGGCAGGGGCCGGGGCCGCGGGCGCAGGTGCAGCCGCCGGTGCCGGCGCAGGAGCTTCTGCCGGCGCCGCGGCCAGAGCGGGTGGCGGCGGAGCCGCGGCCGCCCCTTCCAGCGCAGAGGCGTCCTCGCCCTCTTCGAGCAATAACGCGATGACGCTGTTGACGGCGACGCCCTCGGTGCCTTCTGCGACGAGGATCTTGCCAAGCGTCCCTTCGTCGACCGCTTCGACCTCCATGGTCGCTTTGTCCGTCTCGATCTCGGCGATCACGTCGCCCGAGTCGACGGAGTCGCCCTCGGCCTTCATCCACTTGGCGAGCTTGCCTTCGGTCATCGTCGGCGACAGTGCCGGCATCAGGATCTGTATGGGCATGGCTTCGCTCCCCGGCGTCAGCGGTAACAGACGGCCTTGGCCGCGACGACGACGTCCTGCGGCTGGGGCAGCGCCAGTTGTTCCAGGTTTGCCGCGTACGGCATCGGTACGTCGGCGCCGCACACTCGCGACACCGGCGCATCGAGATAGTCGAACGCCTGGTCCATGGCGATGGCGGCAATCTCGGAGCCCATGCCGGCGACCGGCCAGCCTTCCTCGACGTTGACGATCCGGTTGGTCTTCATCAGCGAAGAGACGATCGTCTCGGTGTCCAGCGGACGGAGCGTGCGGAGGTTGATCACCTCCGCCTGGATGCCCTCGCCAGCCAGCGTTTCGGCAGCCTCCAGAGCGACCCCGACCATGCGCGAGAACGCGGTAATGGTGACGTCGCCGCCGGCCCGCTCGATCTTGGCTCGGCCGATGGGCAGGACGAACTCCGGGTCCTCCGGCACGTCGAAGGTCTGGCCGTACATGATCTCGTTTTCCAGAACGATCACCGGATTGGGATCGCGGACCGCCGCCTTGATCAGGCCCTTGGCATCGGTCCCGGACCAGGGCGAGACGACCTTGAGGCCCGGGCAGTGGGCATACCACGAGGCGTAGCATTGTGAATGTTGCGCGGCGACCCGGGCGGCGGCACCGTTGGGACCGCGGAAGACGATCGGCGCGCCCATCTGGCCGCCGGCCATGTAGAGCGTCTTGGCCGCCGAGTTGATGATCTGATCGATCGCCTGCATGGCGAAATTGAAGGTCATGAACTCGACGATCGGCTTGAGGCCGCCGAACGCCGCGCCGACGCCGAGGCCGGCGAAGCCGTGCTCGGTGATCGGCGTGTCGATGATCCGCCCGGACCCGAACTCGTCCAAGAGCCCCTGGGTCACTTTGTAGGCACCCTGATACTCGGCCACCTCCTCGCCCATGACGAACACGTCCCCATCGCGGCGCATTTCCTCGGCCATGCCGTCGCGCAGGGATTCGCGCACCGTCTGCGTCACCATCGGACCGCTGTATTCTGGTTCCGGCGGCGCCGCAGCGGCGGCAGGCGCGGGCGAAGCCGGTGCGGCGGGCACCGGCGCTGCCGCAGCCGGCGGTGCTTCCGCCGGCGCGGCGGCGGGCGGCGGCTGTGCCGCGGCCGCACCCTCCAATGCCGAGGCGTCTTCGCCTTCCTCCAACAGGAGCGCGATGGGCGAATTGACGGCCACCGCCTCGGTGCCTTCGGGCACGAGGATCTTGCCGAGGACGCCTTCGTCTACGGCCTCGACTTCCATCGTCGCCTTGTCGGTTTCGATCTCTGCGATGACGTCGCCGGAGGATACGGCGTCGCCCTCGCTCTTCAGCCACTTGGCGAGCTTGCCTTCGGTCATCGTCGGCGACAGCGCCGGCATCAGGATCTGGATGGGCATGGAGTTTCTCCCGCGGGACGGTCAGGCGCGGCGCCTAGGCTTCGATAAGGATGTCGGTGTACAGCTCGGACGGATCGGGCTCCGGGCTCTCCTGGGAGAAGTCGGCAGCCTCCGTAACGACGGCTTTGACCTCGCGATCCAGCTCCTTGAACTGCGCGTCGTCGGCCAGCTTGTTGTCGGTCAAGTATCGGCGCAGCGTGTCCAGCGGATCGCTCTCCTGGCGGGCCTTGCTGACCTCCTCCTTGGTCCGGTACTTGGCCGGATCGGACATGGAATGGCCGCGGTAGCGGTAGGTCTCGACCTCCATCACGTACGGGCCCTTGCCGGCACGCACGTAGGCGGTGACCTCCTCGCCGGCCGCCTTGACGTCGAGCACATTCATGCCGTTCACCTGGACGCCGGGGATGCCAAAGGCTTCGCCGCGGCGATAGAGATCGGTTGTCGCCGAGGCCCGAGCCACCGAAGTGCCCATGCCGTACTTGTTGTTCTCGATCACGTAGATCACCGGCAGCTTCCACAGCGACGCCATGTTGAACGCCTCGTAGACCTGCCCCTGATTGGCGGCACCGTCACCGAAGTAGCAGAAGTTCAGACCGCCATCGCCACGGTACTTGTGGGCAAAGGCAAGGCCCGTGCCCAGCGGCACGGAAGCCCCGACGATGCCGTGGCCGCCGTAGAACTTCTTTTCACGGCTGAACATGTGCATCGAGCCGCCCTTGCCTTTGGAATATCCGCCGGCGCGCCCGGTGAGCTCCGCCATCACGCCCTTCGGGTTCATGTCACAGGCCAGCATGTGGCCGTGATCGCGATAGGTGGTGATCACCGAGTCGGCCGCGGTCGCACACGCGTGCAGGCCGACGACCACCGCCTCCTGGCCGATGTAGAGATGGCAGAACCCGCCGATCAGGCCCATGCCGTAGAGTTGGCCGGCTTTCTCCTCGAAGCGGCGGATCAGCAGCATGTGGCGGTAGAGATCGAGGAGTTCCTCGCGGTCGTGGGGCGCGGCTTTCTTGGATGCCGCGCTCTTGGAACGGAGGCCGGCGGAGCGGCGCGAAGTGGTCTTCTTGGGAGCAGTACCCATGACATCTCCTTGGTGGGCTGACGGCCCCGGCGGCGCGGGCTTCCGGCACCGCAAGAGTGCGGCACGAGAGGATGATCGTCGGGGCAACGCTAATGCGAATGAGTCTGAAATACAAGCGCCAATGCGCTAGAACACCTTGGGCAAAAAAGAAAATTTGATGATTAACTTGATTTTAGTTATCGACCTTCTGGCTCGATTGGCCATCCTCTATACTTTTCAATCCCTTGGCGTGCGCGGCCCCGTGCACGGAGCGATCATTTCGCCCGAGATCCTCGCCAATTCAGTTGCGGAATGCGATCAGTCCTGGCGCTCGAAGGTCGCCGCCCGCTCGACGCGGGCCACACGGAGTCGGTACGCCCGGTACCATCTTTCCCGGCCGAGGCGTTGCGCAATCAAGTGGTCGGCCTGTGCTTGCCACCCGGCGATGGCCTCCTCGTCGGCCCAGTAGGAGACGGTGATGCCGGCGCCGGTCGCCGCGTCATGGACCGACTCGACGCCCAGGTATCCCGGTTGCTCGGCGGCGAGTGCCATCATCTCATCGGCGGTCTGGGAATAGTGCTCGGCATCGGCATCGGTGCGTACCGAAGCGAAGATCACCGCCCAATAGGGCGGCTTAGGCGTGTCGGCGAGCTCGCTCATGGTCCAGCGTTTCGCTCGATGACGATGACCAGTTCGTCGGGATGACTGTAGTTCAACATGCGCCGCGCCGCCTCGTCGAGCATATCTGCGTCCAGGCTGCCGGGATGCAGGCGCCGCACCCGGCGCTCAAGGGTCTCTCGATCTTCGCGAACGGCAGCGACCTCGGTCCGCAGCTCGACGACCCGCTGCTCGAGAACCTGCCAAGCCAGCAGGCCGCGGCCGCCGTGGACAGCATGATAGGCGAAATAACCGACGGCGCACACGCCAACAACCGGACCGACCACGTGGCGCGCCCAGATGCGGATCTCGGTCAGAATTCCCATCGTCCGCGGACCCTCTGCTTGCCGTTCGGACCGCGTCCCAACCCGGCGCCCATTCTAGGCGCCAAGGGTTAACGAGCGCTTACGCGCCCGCCCTGCGCCCCGGCAAAAAGGAACGGGGCGGCTCGCGCCGCCCCGCCCCGGATGTACGGACTGGTTCCGCGAGTTATTTGCGCAGGATCGACTTGCCGGCGTAGCGCGCCGCCGAACCCAGCTGCTCCTCGATGCGGATCAGCTGATTGTACTTGGCGATGCGGTCCGACCGGCTGAGCGAACCGGTCTTGATCTGGCCGGCGTTGGTGGCGACGGCGATGTCGGCGATGGTCGAGTCCTCGGTCTCGCCGGAGCGGTGCGAGATGACGTTGGTGTAGTTGGCCTTGTGGGCCATCTCCACCGCTTCCAGGGCCTCGGACAGCGAACCGATCTGGTTGACCTTGACGAGGATCGAGTTGGCGATGCCCTTCTTGATGCCTTCGGCGAGGCGCACCGGGTTGGTGACGAACAGGTCGTCGCCGACCAGCTGGCACTTCCCGCCGATTTCTTCGGTGAGGATCTTCCAGCCCTTCCAGTCGTCCTCGGCCATGCCGTCCTCGATGGAGATGATCGGATAGCGCTTGACGAGGTCGGCGAGGTACTTGGCGTTCTCCTCGGCGTTGAGGGTCTTGCCCTCGCCCGCGAGGACGTACTTGCCCTTCTTGTAGTACTCGGTGGACGCGCAATCGAGCGCCAGCATGACGTCGTCGCCGGCCTTGTAGCCGGCGGCCTTGATCGCCTTCATGATAAAGCCGAGGGCGTCGTCGGCGCTCGCCAGCCCCGGAGCGAAGCCGCCCTCGTCGCCGACGTTGGTGTTGTGGCCGGCGTCCTTGAGGCCCTTCTTCAGCGCCTGGAACACCTCGGAACCCATGCGCACGGCTTCGGCGATCGTTGCCGCCGACACCGGCATGATCATGAACTCCTGGATGTCGATGGGGTTGTCGGCGTGCTCGCCGCCGTTGACGATGTTCATCATCGGCACCGGCAGGACCCGTCCGTGGGTGCCGCCGATGTAGCGGTAGAGCGGCAGCTCAGATTCCTCAGCGGCGGCTTTGGCGACCGCCATGCTGACGCCGAGGATGGCGTTGGCGCCGATGCGGCCCTTGTTTGGCGTGCCGTCCAGATCGATCATGACCTGGTCGATGGCCTCCTGGTTGGTCGCTTCCATGCCCGAAATGGCATCGAAGATCTCGCCATTGACGGCGGCAACGGCCTTGGCAACGCCCTTGCCGCCGTAGCGCTTCTTGGCTCCGTCGCGAAGCTCGACGGCCTCGTGCGCGCCGGTCGAGGCGCCCGACGGAACGGCGGCACGGCCCATGGCTCCGGTTTCCAGGGTGACGTCGACCTCGACGGTCGGATTGCCGCGGCTGTCGAGGATTTCGCGGCCGGTAATGTCGATGATGGCACTCATGTTGGATGCTCCTCTCGCGTGGGACGCTGCGCGGCTCCGGCGACACCCTTGGTCGGTGGCGGGCGCACGGCTCTCGGTCCGGTGAACGGCGGTTTGGCGGTGTCTGCTGATCCCCCGGTTCGGCCCCCGTTTCTTAGCCGCTCCGCCCCGCCGGTGCAAGCACGCAGGATGGTCTCAACCAGGATTTCCGCGGCTCTGCGGCGGACAGCGAACCGCCTTTGGTTCGACGATCAGTTCGCGGTTTCGAGCAGCGCGAAGCGGACCGGCAGGATCTCTTGGGTTGAGGTCCGCCCGTCGGCGGTTCTTTCGACCACCATCAGCGTCTGGGCGTCGGGAAGCCCGGTCGGAACGACGATCCGGTCGAACGGGGCGTGCTCCGGCCAACCGTGCTCGCCATTGCCGATGCGCAGGACGATGTTGTCGCGCCCGAGCGGAGCAAGCCGGTTGCGGGCCTGCTCGGCCAGTTCCTCGACGATCTCCACGGAATAGACCTCGGCTGCCAGTTCGGCGAGCACGGCCGTGTGGTAGCCAAGTCCGGTGCCGATTTCGAGCACGCGGTGCTCGGGACCGATCTCCAGGAGATCGGTCATCAGCGCAACGATGAACGGCTGCGAGATGGTTTTGTCATAGCCGATCGGCAGCGGTTGGTCGGCGTAGGCAAAGGGCGCCAGCTCGATGGGCACAAAATCGTGACGCGGCACCTTGGCCATCGCCACCATGACCCGTTCGTCGAAACGTTCCTTGCCGATCTGCTCGCGGGCGTACATGGCGTGCGCCGCGATCATCTGCACCATTTCCTCGCGGAGCATGGCGACGAGGGTGTCGTTCATGGCCCCGACCCCGGAGCTACTTCAACACGAGCGGTGAAGTCTAACGCATCGCCGATGGCACTGTATACCGGGACGCCCGGTCAAGCGGAAGCGGTCCCCGCCACTCAGCGGGATTCGAGCTTCTCGCGCTCGTCCTCAGGTTCTGTGCCAGGAACGCCGGCCGGGAACGGGCCGAACGGGAAGCCCCGCTCGAACAGGGCCCAAAGCTGGCCCCGCATCCGCTCCTGGTTGACGACGAAGGCCTCCATGCAGACGTCGAGGTACGTGGCAACGAACATCTGCATGGTATCGCCGTAGAGGCGGATCAGCGCGATCAGAAACTCGGCCGGCAGCAGGGATGGGCCCTCGGACTCGCGCTCAGCGATGATCTGCATCAACACCGTGCGGGTGACGTCTTCGCCGCTCCGCGCGGCGTGAACGACGAACTCGCGACCATCGAGCACCATGTCGACGAGATCGGAAAGCGTGACGTAGCGGCTGGCGCTCGTATTGTAGAGACGCCGGTTCGGATACTTCTTGATGATGACCGGATCCACTGCCACGTCCACCCTCAACCCCTATGCCAAACGGGCCGCCGAACGGCCGCAGCCATTTGATGATCCATGCGATCTACTCGCCCCCAGATACGAAGGGTTGCATTTCGACTGGGGGGTTGTCTACCGCCAATCTGGCGCGGTCACTCCCGGTTCGTCCCGCCAGCGGCGGTTTCGGGCGAGCCGTTTTCGGGCCTTACTGCAGGCTTCGAAGTTGATCCGCCCTGGCCCAGCCAATCGTCTCGCCGCCGGTCTCGGGATCGATCGATCGGACCCGTAGCCAGCCCTTCACCGACCCGACTTTCTCCACCTGCTCGTCCTTGCGCAGCACGCGCTTCGCCCTCGACAGCGAATCCGGCAGCCGGCGTAGCGGAACGTCGTTGACGACCACGTACCGGGCACCGGGCTCGGACGTAATTGGCGCGACGGCCACCGGAGACGTGGTGCCGGATGCTGACGGGCGCCGAACCGGTGGCTGTTCCGTCTGCGGCTGCGCCACCTGCCTTCGCGGAGCAGGTTGCGCGGTTTCCTGAGGCGCGGTCCGTACCGCCGGGTCCCGGCCATCGTCCGTCCACATCCAAACGAAGACGCCTGCGCTCAGCAGGGTGCAGCCAATCCCGATCAGAATGAACAGACGTTCGATCCATTTGCCGAGGGCAAACGGCCGGCGGACCTGCGCCGGTCCCGGATTTGGTTGCCAAACCATGCGCCGAATTTCGTTCTGTTGACCCAGCTATTCGTGGCTCTCAACTGCGCCGCGAGGATCGCCGGGCGCTGGCCGATCATGGTCCACAAGGCATCGCGTCTGCAACGAACAATTTCGTGTTCGATTCGATACGATCAAGTTGGGTCGGGCAGGCACGGCTTCGCAGCTACAATTCCACGTCGGGATCGACCCGTTTCATCCGCCGCCAGCCAATGGCGCCACGCAGCCCGTTAACGGCCAACGCCACCGCAACGAGCCATGCCCAGCCGATCACCGTCGTGCCCAATCCGGCCGCCATTCCGATGGCGCCAATAAGAACCAGACCGGCGGCGACGGTGGAGGGCCGCCGCCACAGCCACACCGAAAGGCCGGCAGCGACAACCGCCGTTGCGGAAGCAACGGCTGGCCCGACCGCTGGGGCAACAGCGAACGCGCCCTCACCGGCGAAAACCGTAAAAGCCCAAGCCAATGCCTGAAGGATGCCCGCGGCGACGCCTTCGTAGATCCCGCGGCGGCACCCGAACGTCGACGACGTATCGGGCCAGAGCCAACCGATCATAACCCCCTCCCCCCTGTGTGCTCCCATGCCGCGGCACTCATTTGCGGCCAGCCCGCCAGTCCCACGGCATCGTAAAAGCCCCCCGCCAGATGCCCGATTTGGCCGACCGCGCCGCCTCCTGCTCGTCGACGTAGGCCTTGGAGTAGCGCCGATCGGCGACGGCGGCGCCGATCCGAACCAGCCGCCGGGAAATGTCCTCGCCGTCGACCCGGCAGACCGCGATCAGATCGCCGTCCGCGTCCCTGCCGTCCCCTTCACAGGCCACCGTCTTGCCGCGCACCGCCCGCAACAGCATCGACGCCGCGGTCTGGCCGCACCGCCATCCGGCGCCGCGTCCATCGGTACACGTCTGCTCCAGTTCGGGCGCGTCGATGCCAAATAGATGAACGCGGGTGCCGCCCCGACAGGTGCCGTGGCGGCGTTTGCCGTCGATCACCAAGGTATCGCCATCTTCGACGCAGGCCGGGCCGGCGACGTCGGCCATGGCCGACAACGGTGCCACGATCAAGAAAAGGGCGAGCAAGGCGACCCATCGGAGTGGGCGCGGCAAACACCCGATCAGATCGCTGTCTCCTTTTCCGGCCATCCATCCAGGGTAGAACATTGGCCCGGGCGAAACAATTCGAGGAAAGCCGGCGCTGGCTGCCGCAGTTCAGCCTAACGCAGGACGAACGGGTTGGCCGTCGACGGCTTGGTCGAGATCCACACCGACTTGACCTGGAGGAACTCGTAGATCGCGTCGATGCCGCTCTCGCGCCCCAGGCCGCTGCGCTTGTAGCCGCCGAACGGAGACGTGTAGCTGACGGCGCGGTAGGTGTTGACCCAGACGGTTCCGGCGCGGATGCGGTCGGCCATGCGCAGCGCCCGGCCCATGTCCCGGGTCCACACCCCGGACGCCAGGCCGAAGCGGGTATCGTTGGCAATGGCCACCGCCTCGTCCTCGTCCTCGAACGGGATGACGCCGAGCACCGGGCCGAACACCTCCTCCTGGGCGATGCGCATGGCGTTGTCGACCTCGGTGAAGATGGTCGGCTGGACGAACTGACCGCCCGGCATCTCGGGAAGGGCCTTGCCGCCGAGCACGCAGGTGGCGCCCTCCTCCGCGGCGATGCGTATGTAGTCGAGGATCTTGTCGAACTGGGGCCGGGTGGTCACCGGCCCGACGTTGGTCTCGGGGTCCATGGGATCGCCGATCTTCGCCGAACGCGCCAGGTCCAGGAGCCGCTCCATGAACGCGTCGTGGACCGAGCGCTGCACGAGAAGCCGCGATCCGGCTATGCAGGTCTGGCCGGTGGCAGCGAAGATGCCGGCGATCACGCCCGGCACCGCGGCGTCGAAATCGGCGTCCTCGAAGACGATGTTGGGCGACTTGCCGCCGAGCTCCAGAGACACCGGCTTGATGCCCCGCGCCGCCGCCTCGTAGATCTTCTCGCCCGAGAGATCGGAGCCCGTGAAGGCGATCTTGGCGACGTCCGGATGGTCGACCAGCGCCGAACCGACCTCGGCGCCGAAGCCGGTGACCACGTTGACGACGCCGTCGGGGAACCCCGCCTCGCGGAACAGCCGGGCGAACTCGATGGTCGAGGCGGAAGTGAACTCGGAGGGCTTGATCACCGCGGTGTTGCCCGCCGCCAGCGCCGGCGCCAGCTTCCACGACAGCAACAACAAGGGCGAGTTCCAGGGCGTGATCATCGCCACCACGCCGAACGGCTCGTGCTTGGTGTAGTTGAAGGTGTCGGCCTTGTCGGTGGGAATGACCGCACCCTCGACCTTGTCGGCGAGCCCGCCGTAGTAGCGGTACCACTCGGCGACGTAGCGGGCCTGGGCGCCCATCTCGGCGAACAGCTTGCCGTTGTCACGGACCTCGATCTCGCCGAGCCGCGCCGCGTCGCGCTCGATCAGTTCGGCGAGCCGGACCATCAGCTTGCCCCGCGCCGTCGGCGTCAGCGCCGACCACTCGCCCTCGAACGCGGCTTTGGCCGCAGCGACGGCGCGGCCGGCATCGGCGGCCGTGCAGCGGGGGATCGTCGCCCACACCTCGCCGGTATAGGGGTTCGTGCTGTCGAAGGTCTCGCCCCCCTCGGCGGCAACCTCCACGCCACCGATGATCACCGGATAGTCGATGGTCATCGCTCTCCCCCTGCCTCAGTTATCGGGGGCGAAGTCTACGCGGATCAAGCCGATCGCGGAACGCAGTGTGTCAACGCAGGGAGATTGGAGGAAAACCGTACGGCAACCGCCGCGCCCCCTCACTCCAGCCTCCCGTGTAGCCCGGCCGGCGGTTTCTTCGACCACCGCACGCCGCAGCGCTGCAGGTGATCGACGATGGCCCGGGCGATGCTCTGCTCCCGCCGTTCGTCGTCGGCGCGATGGACCGCCCAATCCTTGCGGTGGGGCCGGAACAGGCGGTTGCGCAAAAGCGCTTCCTTGACCAGACAGACGAGCTCGGGGCGGTCCATCCGCCGATGGTAGGATAAGAACGTTTAGCGAACAAGCGGAACAGAAAAACGCCCCGCAGCGTAGCGGGGCCAAGCGCAGGAGGGGGAAAGTCAGGGACCTCTCTGATACGCCTCTGCCCCCCGATCGGATCACCGCTGGCTGCTGCGCCACTCCCACGGCGGTACGAACTCCCCTTTCCACAAGCCCCGCTTTTCGTCCCTGGCCGCCGCCTCGTCGCCGACGTACTCGGTCGACGCCTGCCGGAGCGCCAGCGCCCAGCCGATCCACACCATGTTGGCACCGAGATCGGCGCCGTGGGGATCGGCGCAGCGGGCGACGCGCCGACCGTCGCCTCGCCGTCCGACATCCTCGCAACGGACCTCGATGCCGGCCGTGAGATCCATCAGCGCCGCCCGTGCCATCACCCCACAGGGGATCTCCCGGTTCGGCCAGCGGCAGGTCTGATCCAGCTCCGGTGCGTCGATGCCATAGAGCCCGAGGCGCTCGCCGGCCACCTCGATGGTGTCGCCGTCGATGACCGTGGGCGAGCCGCGAAGGACCTCGCCGGCAACGGCATCGCTGCTGAGTACGAGAGCAAAGATGAAAGCAAATGTCAGGACCGCACGCATCGGCATGATCCTCTCATGGTGCATCCCTTTTAACGACGGCGAGGTGAAAACAGAAGGCCGCGGCGCGCCGGGACCTTGTACCGGCCGCATGACGTACCGTACGCCATCAACGGTCTGCGATCGCCGGAAATGCGCCCGGACCTGCCCTTATCAATGCTAGATTGCATGCGAACGCGGCACGAGAACCGGAACCGGTACAGTTCGGCTACCTGACCAGCGAGCCGCCGGCCGACGACAATCCGCTGCTGTCCGTCCTCGAGCGGCCCAATGTCATCGTCACCCCGCACGTGGCCTGGGCCAGTGACGAGGCGATGCAGACGTGCTGGGATCGGGTGATCGACAACATCGAGAACTTCATCATCGGCGAGCCGTCCAATGCCGTCGCCTGAAGCCCTCCTGGGCGCCATGTTCGACGCCGCCGTCGCCTCGGCGCAGCCGGCCGTCTGCGTCCCGGCCCATCTTCCGGATCGGCCGAAAGGCCGCACGGTGGTCGTCGGCGCCGGCAAGGCCAGCGCGGCCATGGCCCGTGCGGTGGAGAAACACTGGGAGGGTCCCATCGACGGCGTCGTGGTCACCCGCTACGGCCATGACGTTCCCTGTGATCGCGTCACCATCCTGGAGGCGTCACACCCTGTTCCCGATGCCGCCGGCGAGGCGGCGTCACGACGCATCTTCGAGACGGTCAGCGGCCTCGGTGAGAATGACCTCGTCCTGGTGCTGATCTCCGGCGGCGGCTCGGCGCTGCTGACCCTGCCGGCGCCGGGACTGACCCTGGCCGACAAGATGGCCGTCAACAAGGCGCTGTTGGCGTCCGGGGCACCGATCGGGGCGATGAACTGCGTCCGCAAGCACCTCTCCGCCATCAAGGGCGGCCGCCTCGCCGCCGCGGCCCACCCGGCGCAGGTCGTGACGCTGGCGATCTCCGACGTGCCGGGGGATGATCCGGCCATCATCGCCTCGGGTCCGACGGTTCCGGACCCGACGACATTCGCCGACGCCCGATCGGCGATCGAGGCTTACGGGATCGAACTGCCGCCGGCCGTCCTCCGCCATCTGGACGCAGCGTCGGAAGAGACGCCAAAGCAGAATGATCCCTGTTTCGCCCGTTGCGAGACGCGTCTCATCGCAACCCCGGCGATGGCCCTCGACGCCGCCGCCGCCGTCGCCCGCGAGGCCGGCTACCGCGTGCGGGTCCTGGGTGATGCCATCGAAGGCGAAGCCCGCGAGTTCGCTGCCCAACAAGCGGATCTTGTTCGCTCGGCGCCGCCGGGAACCATGTTGTTGTCAGGCGGCGAGCTGACGGTGACGATCCGGGGCGATGGCCGCGGCGGCCCCAACACCGAGCTGATGCTGGCCATGGCGATGGCGCTCGACGGCGCCGAGGGCGTCTGGGCCATGGCCTGCGATACCGACGGCATCGACGGATCGGAGGACAACGCCGGAGCGACGATCGATTCGACAACCTTGCGCCGCGCCGAGGCCAAGGCTCTTCAGCCGGGTGCATTCCTCAATCGCAACGACTCGTACAGCTTTTTCTCGGCGTTGGGCGATCTCGTCGTCACCGGACCAACGCACACCAACGTCAACGACTTCCGCGCCGTCGTCGTCGCCCACTGACCACATCCGTCGCGTCGACTCGGTTCACGCGCACCTGATCGAACGTCCGCTTTCGGCGTCGAATTCCAAGTCTCCTCTTGGCCGAGGCTGTTGAAAAACTCTGGTTCAGGTGTTCGGCCCGAAATTCCTTGCCCACTAGAGCGTGGCATGCATTCTCGATGCGGAGGGACCGGTCAAAGAAGTCGAAACATCGTCCTGTAGCCGCTTAGGCCCGTACAGATGCCTTCTGATGCAGCCTGTCTCTTGCAAAATCAAATACGGCCAAATTCAGCGTCATTCGATTGGCGAGTTTTTCAACCGCCTCCGCCACAACCGGACCATCCTGCCTGGTGCGGTCCGGGTGCGAGGTCATTCGCTGGTTATCGATGCTTCGATTTGCCGCCGTGACCCATTTGATGGCCGCCGTGATCCGCCTCGCTGGCGCCGAAGCGCGCCTTGTGGATGAGCACGTCGCGGATCGGGCCTGAGACGGTCATTCTCAGCGCCCACTCGCCATGCATCTCAAGTTCGAGCCGGGCGTGGTACTGGCCTGGCGTGCCGCCCGCCGTTGCCGTCACCGGCGCCACATTGTGCGCCATCGGCATCGACGGCATGTCGGCGTTGACGACGATCGTCGCGCCGGCAATCGGTTTGCCGCTGGATCTTGCCATCAGCGTGATGGCGCAATCGTAGGTCAGCTTCTCATGCGTCGACTGGCATTCGACGTGGGCCCTGGCGCGTTCGCCGGCATTCCCGGCAACTGGCGACAGCGCCAACCCGGCCGCGACGGCAACGAACAATGCTGCAGGCTTCATCTTGCGATTTCCTCCATGGTCACACCCATGTACGACTGGACCAGCAGGTCATGGGTCGAGAGCATCGCCGCCAGCCCCTCCAGGACGATGCGCCCCGCTTCCAGGACATACCCGCGATCGGCGACGGACAGCGCCTGACAGACGTTCTGCTCGACGAGCAGGATGGCGACGCCGCGTTCGCGGAGATCGCGAATGACGGAGAAGACGTCGTCGGCGGCGCGCGGTGACAGCCCCAGGGTCGGCTCATCCAGCAACAGAAGATCGGGTGGCGCCATCAAGCCGCGGGCGAGCGCGAGCATCTGTTGCTCGCCGCCGCTCAAGCCGGAGGACTGGGCGCCCAGGCGCCCGCCGAGCATCGGAAACAGCTCCAAGATCCCGCCCAGGTGCGGTCCCGGCGAGCGGGCGAACGGTCCTGCCAGGGCGCCGATTTCGAGGTTCTCTCGGATCGTCAGTTCCGAGAAGATCAGCCGACCTTCGGGGACCAACGCGATGCCCTGGTGCAGGATCCGATGGGACGACAGGCCGTCGATCCTGCGGCCCCGATACCGGACTGTGCCGCCGAGCGGCGGAACCATTCCGCAGATGCTGTGCAGCAGGGTGGACTTGCCGGCACCATTCGCGCCGATGAGGGAGACGATTTCCCCCTCGCCGACATCGATCGACGCGCCCTGAAGGGCCCGCACCTTGCCGTGCGCGGCGTGCAGATCGCGGACCTCAAGCAGCGTTTCCATAGTTCCGGCCCAAATACGCTTCGACGACATCCGGCTGCCGCAGGACGTCGCCCGGCGTCCCCTCGGCGATCTTGCGCCCATAGTTGAGAACGCAGATCGACCCGCAGAGCGCCGCGATCAGGTCCATCTTGTGCTCGATGACGATGCAGGTCCGCCCCGGCGCGGCGACGTCGCGGATGAGGCGCGCCATGTCTTCGGTCTCCACCGGCGTCATGCCGCCAGCCGGCTCATCGAGAAGGAGCAAGCGTGGAGCGGCCGCCATCGCCCGGGCGAGCTCGAGGCGCCGCTGGTCGGCGAGGGTGAGGGCGCCCGCGAGATCGTGCCGTCTTCCGGCAAGCCCGGTGGCCTCAAGGAGGTGTTCGACGGATCGACGTCGTCGACCGGCGTCGGTGCGGCCCCGGCCAAGGGCGCGGGAAAGGAGGCTGCCTGGCGGGCTGTGCAATGCCGCCATCACGTTGTCGAACACGGTCATCCGCCGAAACAGGCGCAGGTTCTGGAACGTTCGCGCCACGCCGCGGCGGACGATGTCGTGGGGCGCCAGCCCTGTTATGTCCCCCCGATCGATAAACACCCGCCCTTCGGACGGCGGGTAGATGCCGGTAATGGCGTTGAACAGGGTCGTCTTTCCCGACCCGTTGGGACCGATCAGCCCGACCACGCCCCCCTCGGGCACGTCGAGGCTGACGCCGGTCAACGCGTGGACGCCGCCGAAGGTCCGGCTAACGCCCTCAAGCCTCAGCACGGCGTCGCCTCCCCAATGAACGCAGCCGATGCACCGCGACCTCGTCCAAGAGACCGCGGGGACGGATGATGAGAAGGCCGGCGACGAGCCCGCCGAAGATGATCATCCGGTAGCCCGACACGGCGCGGATGGATTCGAGAAAGCCGATGTCGATGGCGACGCCGATCAGCGGCCCCAGAACGGTCCCGAGACCACCGATGAGCGCATAGGCCAGGCTGTGGACGCCCAGCATGACGCCGAAGATGTTTGGCTCGACATAGCTGGTGAAATGGGCATAGAGGCCGCCGCCGATCCCCGCCAGGAACCCGGCGGCAGCGGAAACGCCGATCTTGACCCGCCGGACGTCGAGTCCCTGCATTTCGCTGAGCATCGCATCCTCGCCGACCATGCGGAGCATTGACCCGAGGCGCGACCGCTCGGCCGCCAGGATCGTCACGACCGCGGCGGCGAGCAGCAGGTAGATCAGGCCCAGGTACTCCACCGACGAGATGTCGTGGTCGTAGATGTAGCGGATATCGCGGAAGCCGTTGGCGCCGTCGGGGCCGATGACGTCACCTCCGACGGCGACCTGATAGCGGACGATCAGCAGAACGTGCCGGACCAGCTCGGCGAACGCGAGCGTCGCGATCGAGAAGTAGAGGCCGGTGAGGCGTAGGGTCGGCAGTCCGATCACCGCTGCCGAGATGGCAGCGATACCCGCGCCCCACAGCAGGCCGAGCCAGAGGTCCCAGCCCCACATCGCCGTGGCGATGCCGGAGGTATAGGCGCTGATTGCGAAGAACGCCTGCTGTCCGAAGGATATCTCGCCGACGAGCAGCAGCAGATAGGCCGAAAGGGCAATGAACGAGATCATGCCAATGTTCGAGAGCACGCTGACGAGATGGGCGTCCATCGCTCGCATCCGCCTTTGCACCGCCTGCGCCTTCTCGGCAAGGCCCTGACCGAGCAGGCCGCCCGGCCGCAGCACGAGGACGCCGAAAAGCAGCAGGTAGGCGATGATGTCCCGGTATTTGGCGCCGAGGTACCAGAGCCCCTGCACCTCGATCACGCCGAGAAGCAGCCCGCCCGCGATCGCCCCGGGGATCGACCCCATTCCCCCGAGCATCATCGCGATCAAGCCCTTGTAGGTTGCCCAAAGGCCGAAATAGGGCGTGATCTGCTGGTCGGTGGCAGCGATCAGCAGACCGGCGATCCCGCCGCTCGCCGACGCCAGCGCGAACGCTCCGAAGGCGACGGCGCCGACGTCGATGCCCATGGCCTTGGCCGCCGTCGGGTTTTCGGAGACGGCGCGGACGATCAGCCCGAAGCGCGTCCGGTAAAGGACGAAGCGCAGCACCGCGACCATCGCCAAGGCGCAGCCGAACATGGCGAGGTGATCCGCCCGGACGAAGAACGGCCCGAGCGACATCGGCATCGCTTCGGTCAGCGGAGGAAACGGATAGGTGCGTTCCGGCGCGACAACGACAACGATTTCCTCGAGCTGCATCCAGATGGCGAAACTGGAGACCATCGAGGCCACTGCGACACCACGCCGGACAGCCCAGAAGCAGAGCCGCTCCACGTACATCCCGGCGAGCACGGCAACGACAACGGTCGCCGCCGCCACGGCCCACAGGCCGGCACCGACCTCCACGTGGAGCAGGGTCCCGGCGAATATCCCCATCATGATCGAGGCGCCGTAGGCGAGATTCAGCCGTCGCATGACGCCGAAAATGAGCGTGAAGCCGATGGCCAGGAGCGCGTACGACGACCCGATCATCAGGCCGTCCAAGCAGTTCTGAAGGAACAACAGCATGGCCGCCTAGGCGTAGGCCCGTTCGGCCTCCGCCTGATCGCTTCCGAGATAGGCGCGCTGGATCACCTCGTCCTCGGCGAGTTCCTCCGGGGTGCCCTGGAAGGTCACCCGGCCTTGCTCGAGAAGGTAGAAGTGATGGGCGTACTGGAGGGCCAGGTGGGCGTTCTGCTCGACGAGAAAGATCGTCGTCCCTTCGCGGGCCCATTCGCCGATGATGTCGAAAATCTCCTGGACGATCAGGGGTGCGAGGCCGACCGACGGCTCGTCCATCAGAAGCAGCTTCGGACGGGCCATCTGGGCGCGCGCGACCGCCAGCATCTGCTGTTCGCCGCCGGACAGGGTTCCGGCATGCTGGTCGGAGCGCTCGCGCAGCCGCGGGAACCGATCGAACATGCGTTCGAGGTCGTCGTTGACCTCATCGCGCGAGCCCGAAAGCCTGAGGTAGGCCCCGGCAACGAGGTTTTCGCGCACGCTCAAATGCGGAAAGACGAGCCTGTTCTCGGGGACGAGGACGAGGCCGCTGCCAACGATCTCCGCCGGCGAACGCCCGACCAACTCCATCCCGTCGAACGTGATCGACCCCCTACGCGCTTTGAGGATGCCGGCGATGGTAAACATCAGCGTCGTCTTTCCGGCGCCGTTGGGACCGAGCAGGCACGTGATACCGCCCTCCCTGACCGAGAGGCTGACGCCCTTCAACGCCTGGATGTTGCCGTAGTGGGTAACGACGTCGTTGACTTCGAGCATGGGCTTTCTCCTCACGCCGCCTCGGAACCGCCCAGATAGGCGTCGCGAACGACCGGATCATTCTGGACCTCGACGGGGGTCCCCTCGGAGATCTCTTGGCCGAAGTTGAGGACGACGATGCGGTCCGTCACCGCCATCACCAACTCCATGTGATGTTCCACGAGAAGGACCGTCGTGCCGGAGTCGCGCAGCTTGCGGATGCGATCGTCGAGGTCCTTGATCTCCTCGAAGTTCATCCCGGCCGCCGGCTCGTCGAGCAAAAGCAACTTCGGTCTCGCCGCCATTGCGCGGGCCATCTCGAGGCGCTGCTGCTCACCGAACGACAGATTCCCGGCCAGTTCATCCGCGCGGTGGGACAGCGCGGAAAACTCGAGCATCTCGGTGATCTCCCGGCGCGCCTGCCGGGATCCCGAGAACCATCGCCGAACCGGATTGCCGCCGCCGGAATCTGTTCCCGAGTTCTGTGCCACCCACAGGTTCTGCCAGACCGTCAGATCGTCGAACAAACGGATGTTCTGGAACGTGCGGGCGATCCCGCGAGACAGACGGACGTGCGGCGGCAGGGTGGTGATGTCCTGGCCCTGGAACACCATCCGGCCATGGGTCGCCGGGTACAGTCCGCAGATCAGGTTGACGGTCGCGCTCTTGCCCGAGCCGTTGGGGCCGATGAGACCGAGGACTTCACCCTCGGATACGGCCATGTGCAGCTGGTCGACGGCGCGGACGCCGCCGAAATACTTGCTGAGGTCGGTGAGCTCAAGAAGGGGCATGGACCTGCCTCCCACGGCCGAACAGCCTGAGGATCCGGCGCAAGGCCGAGGCGTCGAGGATGCCGTCGGGCCGAATGTTCATGATCAGCAGAATGAGGAGACCGAACAAAAGGTTCCGCCATTCGCCGAGGAAGCGCAGACCCTCGATCAGGAAGCCCTGGATGAAGAGGACGGCGAAAAGCGTCCCGAACACGTTCGAGCGGCCGCCGAGAATGGGGTAGGCGACGGCGAAGGTCGCCAGCAGCACGTTGAACATGTCGCTCTGCACGTGGGTCGTGACGTGGGCGTACAGGCCGCCGCCGATCGCAGCGATGAAACCGCCGGCGGTCATCGCCGACACCTTCACCGCGGTCAGGCTCAGGCCCACGCTTTGCGCCGCGGTCTCGTCGGCGCCGACGGCACGCAGGACGGCCCCGGCCCTCGACCGGTCCATCCACCACAACGCGGCCATGACCGTGATGACGATCGCCCAGATGAACAGGCTGACCTCCGCCGCCGACCAGCCGCTCTCCAGGAAGTAGCGGATCTGCTTGAAGCCGTTGGTCCCGTGCGGGCCGATGAGCGCCCCGTTGCGCCCGACCTGGTATGTAAAACCGAAGATCCCCAGCCGAACGATCTCGCTGAACGCCAGCGTCGCGACGACGAGCATGAGGCCCTTGACCCTCAGCGCCGGAAACCCGACGACAAAGGCGGACAGGGCGCCAACAACACCGGCGAGGGCGAGCGCGGGCGCGATGTGAAGCCCCCAAAGCACGGTCCCCATTCCGGCGACGTAGGTGCCGATGGCGAAGAACCCGACCTGCGCCATGCTGAGTTGGCCGGTCAGCAGCACGACGTAGGCGGGCAGCCCGAGAAGCGTGTGAACGCCGATGATCTGCAAGAGGCCGAAGTAGAAATCCATGGGTCACCCCTCCTTTGTCGCCGAGTCTTCGCGCGCCTCGGTCATCCGGGCTGCAGCACCAGCCATCAGTCGCGTCCCGCTCCCTGGGCGAAGATCCCGCCGGGACGGAAGACGAGGAAGGCGAACAGCAGGAGCATCACGTAGATGTCGCGCTCCGTGACGCCGCGGAAATGCTGGAACAGGTTCTCCAGCGTGCCGACCAGCAGCCCGGCGACGATTGCGCCGGGGACGCTGCCCAGGCCGCCGATCACGGTGACAATCAGGCTCTTGATGGTCAGCGGAACCGTCAGCAACGGCGACAGAACCCCGACGGCCGCGGCGAGCATGGCACCGGCAACGCCGCCCAAAAGCCCGGTGATCACGAACGTCGTCGCGTTGGTCCGATCGACGCCCATGCCGCACAACTGCGCGGCAACCGGCTGTTGCGCGACGGCGCGCGTCGCCAGGCCCAGTCGGGTCCGGTAGATCAACAGCAACAGCGCGATCGTCGCGACGACGCTGGTGGCGAAGACGAACAAGAGGTCGCCGCGAAACCACAGCGGCCCGATCTCGATCATGACGTCGTCGAACAGGGCCGGAAACGCCTGCGGCGACGCGTCCGTCAGGTGGATGATGAACTCGTCAATGAACAGCAGCATCCCGACCGTGGCCATCAACGCCGCCAACGGGCTGGCCAGCGGAATGAAGCGGAAGCAGCAAAGGTAGACGACATAGCCGAGGCCGCCCGCGGCAATGGCGGATATCAGGAAGACCACGGGCGCCGGCATGCTCGTCAACTGCAGCGCGGCGAACCCGGTATAGGCGCCGGCGACCGCGGCGGCCGCATAAGCCAGGTTCAGCTTGTGCATGGCACCGAAGATCAGCGTGAAACCGATACCGATCAGTGCGTAGGTCGAGCCGAACAGGAACCCGTCGATCATCGACTGCGCCACGTCGAAGAACTCGAAGAGGAAGTCGTCCATGTCGGTTCTCCAGACGCCGATGCTCGATGTTCGAGAAAGGAAGGGAACGGGCCCGAGGGGGAGAAAGGGCCCGTCTCCCTCTACGGCACGAGTCCGTCAGTTGCCCGGGTTGTGAACGACCGACCAGTCGCCGCCCTTGGCCTGGACGAACAGGTAGGGCTTCAACGCTTCGCCTTCCGGCGTGCGGGTGATCTTGCCCAACAGGCCCTGCGTCTCGGTCACCTTGGCGAGGCCGTTGCGGATCTTGATGCGATCCTCCTGCACCGTCTCCGGCTTTGCCATGATGCCTTCCGACTCCATGACGGTCTTGAGGACGTGGATGATCTCCCACGCGGCGGCGCTGTGCAGATCGGCGCTGCCACCGAAGCGGTCCGCCGCGCTGGCGACCTTCTGGGCCGCGTCATTGACCGGCGCGAAGCTGGTCGGAATGACGATCCCTTCGGCCTGCTTGGCGCAGCCCTTGAGGGTTTCCATGCTCGACGAGCTTGTCAGGCCGACAAGCACCTTGGGGCGGACACGCTGCCGCGCCATTTCCTTGAGCACGCCGCAGGTCGTGAACGGGTGCGAGGAGATGGCGACGATATTGGCATTCGCCTTGCGCATTTCCCGCACCTGAGTGCTGAAGCTGGTGTCGGTCATCAGCCATTCGGTCTGCCCGGCGACCGCGTAGCCGGCCTGCTCGGCGCGCACCTTCATGATCTTCCCCCAGGTCGCGTTGGAGTGCGCCTGGTTGGTTTCGACACCGCCGAACACCGTCTTCAGGCTCGGGTCGCTCGACTTAATCCAGCCGAACAGCACCTGGTACATTTCGTCTTCGTTGGGCACGTTTCGGAACGACCAGTCCGAGATCTTGGCCAGGCCCTTCTTGATCGCGGTGTTGGTGAAGATCGGGAACTGGAGCCCGGAGTCCGACGAATCGCCGACCTTCTTCTGCAGCGTCCCGAACAGGGCCTTGGCGCCACCCGAGCAGGTCGGCCCGACGCCGACAACGGTGTCCGAGGACGCCAAGCGGCGGACCACCGAGATCGCCTGTTCGGCGTTGCACGCGGAGTCGTCGAAGGTCAGCTCGATCTTTGCCATCGAGCCGTCTCCCAGCTTGACGCCGCCGGAGGTGTTGATGTCGTCGACGGCGGCTTTCATCACCGCCTGGGTGTTGACGCCGAACGAGCGCAGCGGCCCGGACAACGCGCCGAACCCGCCGATCTTGACGGTACGTTCGGCGGCCTGCACGCCCTCGGGATCGGCGGGCATCGCGAAGGCCGCCAGCCCGAAAGCCAAGAGAAGAGATGCTCGGATCGCAGTGTCATGGATACGCATTGCTTTGCCTCCCGTGATGGTCGTCGGTTGAAAGTCAGGCCGGTCTGCGGATCGCCAGGGTCTCGTCGGCCTTATCCGCCGCTGCCGGCAGGCAGCTCGCGTGTTCGGTTGCGCAGTTCGAACTTCTGGATCTTGCCCGTCGACGTCTTGGGCAGCGGACCGCACACGACGGTTTTCGGCACCTTGAACCGGGCCATGTGCTTCCGGCAGAAATCGATGACGTCCTGCTCCGTCGCGCTGATGCCGTCCTTGAGCGTGATGAAGGCGCAGGGTGTCTCGCCCCATTTCTCGTCCTCTCGCGCGACCACGGCGGCTTCGAGGACGGCCGGATGACGGTAAAGGGTCTCCTCGACCTCCAAGCTGGAGATGTTCTCGCCGCCGGAGATGATGATGTCCTTCGACCGGTCCTTGATCTCGATGTAGCCGTCGGGATGCCAGACGGCGAGATCGCCGGTGTGGAACCAGCCCCCGGCGAAGGACTCCTTCGTGGCGGTCGGGTTCTTCAGATACCCCCGCATCACGTTGTTGCCGCGCATGAAGATCTCGCCCATGGTCTCGCTGTCCTTGGGCACCGGCATCACTGTGTCCGGATCGCCGACCATGAGACCCTCGAGCATGTGGTAGCGCACGCCTTGGCGCGCCTTCAGTCGGGCCTTTTCCTCGATCGGCAGATCGTTCCAGCGGTCGTGCCAGACGCACACCGTCATCGGCCCGTAGACCTCGGTCAGACCGTAGACGTGGGTGACCTCGAAGCCCATCTGCTCCATCTTTTCGATCACCGCGGCGGGCGGTGCGGCGCCGGCCGTCATCACGTGGACCTTGTGGTCGATGCCCTGCCACATCTCGGCCGGCGCGTTGTTCATTGTGTTGAGAACGATCGGAGCCCCGCAGAAGTGGGTGACACCTTCTGGCCGGATGGCGTCGAAGATGGGCTCCTCGCGGACGGCGCGCAGGCAGACGCTGGTTCCCGACACGACGGCCACCGTCCACGGAAAGCACCAGCCGTTGCAGTGGAACATCGGCAACGTCCAGAGGTAGACCGGATGCCGAGGCATCTGGACGCCTCGAAAAACCTCGCTGATTTGTCGCTGATCTGATTCAATCACTGCTGATGATCACGGGAGGCGACGATGATCCACGAGCCTGGATTTTTTGACCTTGATTACCGTTACGAGCAGCTCAGCCAGTCGGGCGATCCACTGGAACGGTTGTCGGAAGTCGTGAACTTCGAAGCGTTCCGCTATC